>Ga0256840_1001178_pt1 | contig 25042 bp, 22 predicted proteins | sample 355202metaG_FD_185969 | JGI IMG/M metagenome (GOLD analysis project Ga0256840, IMG submission 185969) | Hydrothermal vent microbial communities from Mid Atlantic Ridge, Atlantic Ocean - 355-202 | ecosystem: Environmental > Aquatic > Marine > Hydrothermal vents | place: Atlantic Ocean: Mid...
ATCAGCCACATAGCTGATAACCCTGTCAAAAAGAAGCGAATAGCGTCTCTCAAATAGTGCTTGCAGTTGAATATAGCGTTCTTTTACCAAAACAACAATTTTACGGCGGTTTTTCATAATATTGTCAGAGAGTTTGTCTGTAAAAACCGAGGTTATTTTGACATTGTTTGTCAGTTTTTTTACATTAAAATCTGCAAAATCTGCATGTTTTTTAAATGTACTTTCAATGAGAGAAAACCTGTTTTTACTTAAAGAGATGTAGTAGCCTTCTTTTTCCAAAAGACCAAGTGTTACAAGTTTTGTCGAACTTCCTGCATTTGCACTTGCTAGTAGTTCTTCAATCTTGATAATGATGTCTTCAAAAGCAACCATCATAACAGCATTGTCTTTTACCAGAGTATCTATGGCTTCATCAACACCGCTCATCAAAAAGTTTTCATCTACTGTGGCATTTGTAAAACGGCGTGAAATATCCAAATCTATTGTTTTTGTTATATCTCGCAAAAACTCTTCAACTTCACTCTCATGAAAAGGCGTTTTTTGAATTTTGTATTTTTTTACATATTGCATCAGCTCTTTGACACTCACCATAGAATCATACATGTGATTCATCTCAAACGGATGCAGTCTGCCAAGACTCAAACGACGCGAAAGCCTCTCAAGGTCATACACACCCCGCATCATCTCATCCAAATATCTTACATGGGAAGAGACACGTTCTATCAAATTGTATCGGCGTTCAAGTTCGTCTACTTCCATTATCGGATTGAGCAGACGCTCTTTTAGAAGTCTTTTTCCTATAGCTGTCGCACTTTTGTCAAGCATTTTTAAAAGCGTAAACTCTTTTCTGTCTTTGGAAATTATGCCCATCTGCTCCAGTGCATTGTTACCAAGGTACATAAAACGACGGTTGTCTATAATGCGTGGCATAGCCATCTTTTGCACTATGTGATAATCATGTTCTATAACAAAATCAATAAGAATCGCCAAAGCCTCCGTAATCATAGGAGAGCGTTCCAAATCCAAATGTTCTATAGGTGAGAGCAGTGACTGGATTTGATAGACCTCTTTAAAAAGCTCATTTTGAAAATCTATTTTTACTCTTTTATTGTTAACCGAATAGTGATAATGTTCAGGAATTTCCAAATACTGCATCACATGACGCTGATCATCAATGCCGTCTAAAAAGGTCACAACAATTTCACTTGTTCTATAGACATTTAAAAGGTTAAAAACTTCATCAAGGGCATAGGCCGGGTCTTCACTGGTTCCATGTGTTTCATACAGCCAAGTCTTGCCGGTAGTGACATCAATGGCAGAGTATCCAACCGTATAAATACCACGGATTTTGTCTATCAAAAGAGAAACAATGTAATTGTCGTCATTATCAACAATATGCTCAAAATTCGTTCCCGGTGAGACAATTTGAGAAACATAACGGCTGATTTTAGGAGGATTCCCTTTTTGTTTGACGACAATAACCGTGTATTTTTGTTCTTGTATCAAACGGTTAAGATAGCGTTCAAAAGAGACAGCAGGTACACCGGCAAGCAATGGATTTTTTTCAGAATTTTCTATAATTTTTTTATTTTTTTTCGTAAGCTGTATATTTAAAAGTTCTGCAATCTCTTTTGCTTTACCAATCTGTTGCTCATCATTATTTACTTCATAGACTTCAAAAAAAGTACCAATCTCCATGAAAACAACACTATCTTTTCCATACTTCTGCTCAAAAAATCGCTGTAAATCAAAATATATCTGGGTTAAAAGTTTATCTTTATTGTTTAAAATTTTATTCACTTCTGATGATTGCATGGAACTCTTTTTGAATATTTTAATGTAATGTGATTATATCATAAGTATGTTTTGTATAAATAAATTGAAATGCTGGATAAGAAGAGATTCTAAATAAATCCACCCTTGTAAATTGACATTATACACTGAATAAGTGTATAATCATACACATAAAGGAGTGACCATGAATAGTGTTCGATTAAATATTACTCTTCCAAAATCATTAAATAATGATATAACTCGTTATGCAAAAGAGCTTAATGAGAAAAAAAGCCATATTATAGCTTCTGCCTTAGATATGTATTTAGATTATCTTGATTTAAAAGTTGCTGAAAAACGATTAGAAGATGATGATAAAAAACGATATACCTTTGATGAAGTATTTGATGAATTAGGTGTATAGGTGTACTCTATTGAGTTTACTACACCATCAAAGAAAGATTTAAAAAATATTGATAAGTCAAATCAACTTTTTATTAAACAATCTCTTTTAGAATTTATTCAAAACTTTTCATCAGATTATGAACTATCATTAATGAATAAAGGTAAAATAAAAAAGTTACAAGAAAAAAAAGAAGTTCTTTATCGCTTAAGACTTCGTTCATATAGAATAATTTATAAAAAAAAGGAAGATAAATTGCTTATTTTAATTATTCATATAACAACACGTGAAGATGCTTATAAATAATTTATAATGTCAATTCAAATTTAACATGCTAAAACATGAATTTGTGGTGAACGAGGAGAGATTCGAATTAATCCTACCATTATTTTGAAATTACTATGCTATAATTTAATAAAAATAATGAGGTAATTTTATGACTATTCGTATGAATACAGATATAATGGATTATTTCGATTTAGTTGATATATCTTTAGAAGCATTAAAAACAGCTCCTAGAAAGTTATTTGAAAAAATGATACGCTTAATTATTAATAATTTTCATGCTTATGAAATAGAATTAGAACGATTGTCATTACAGATAGATGACATACATACTTTACCTGTTGATGATATTAATGAAATTTACGATACTTTATTACATTCTATTGATGATATAAAACTTTTAAAGAACAAACTTGAACAAATAAAAGATAAAGATATTCTTTTTGATGAGCTTTATTTGCAAATAGATAAACTTTATACTTCTTTGATTATTTATTTAGACAGGATAGGTCAATTAGAAGTTCGTATACTTCAAGAAAATAAAAAATCTGCATAATTTATGGACATTATTAAAACCTCTCAATATCTTCGCATAGAAAAACAATTAATTAAAAGATATGTTCTTTCTCAATCTCAAATAGATACTACTTTAGAACTTTTCAAGCAGGATTCAAATCATGTATCTTTACATTATAAAAAAATGAATTGTAAGAAAGATAGAGACAGGTACTCTATTCGTATTCCTAATACACAATATCGTATTTTAATGAATTGTTCTTTTAATGTTTCATATTTAGTTTGCGTATGCAGTCATGATGAATATGACCGGAGAAATAAAGGGTGTTAAAAATTTAGTGGTTTTAATGGTGTTTGCCCCACCGTTATATTAAAAATGGAGCTTTTGGCTCTCTTCCACTGATGTAATTGTAACATATTTTTAATTCATTGGAATAATTTTATATTCTATTATATGATTATTTTCTTTCAAATATTTTTTTGCTTTTTGTGTATATTGCCATCCTAAAGCAAACTAGCGAATACCAGTAACTCATAAAGAGGTGAGATGTGAAGTAGCTATTGCGAAGGCTCTACTAGTAAAGTTGAGCGATAGATGCTTTGCAGATTGCCTCTTTATGAGTTATCCGAAGGACGAATAGAAAAACATACATTTACTTCGTTAGAAACCCTTGTAGCTACTAGTAGCTCCTGCGGATTTCTGCCTTGCAACTGCATATTTTTCTATTCGCTGGTAATCACTAGTTTGCTTTAGGATGGCAATAGTAACTAGAAGCATTAGCCTTTATCTGTTCTAGCCGTTCCAAATGTTTTCGTGTCTCTTCTATTGATTCATCAAGTGCAAAACCTTGATTTATTAATCTTACTAATTCTGATTCATTTAATGCTGATTTTGATAGAAGTATTGAGATATATAAATAAGGGGTAGGACAAGAAAATAAAGTTTCTTTAAATATCGCTTGAAAGTGCCTATTTTAGGGGTTTGTGGTGGACGAGGAGAGATTCGAACTCTCGGTACCGTTACCAGTACGCATCCTTAGCAGGGATGTGGTTTCAGCCACTCACCCACTCGTCCTTTTGAAGAGTGAGATTATAGTCATTATTTCATAATATTTAGCTTAAATCAGCTCTAATATTTTTGCAACGACCTCAGCAGGGTTTTGTGCCTGATAAATTGGACGACCTACTACTATAAAATCTACGAGTGCTTCTTTAGCAAAAGCAACATCAGCAACTCTTTTTTGATCACCTGCATCTTCGCCAAAAGGACGAATTCCCGGTGTAAGTGTCAGGAACTCGTTACATGTAAACCCTTTGATGGCCTTGCTTTCATATGCCGAGCAGACAACACCGTCAAGACCACTATCCATGGCATCTTTTGCAAACTGGTTTGCTTTTGTTGCTATGTCTGCTTCATAAATGGCTTTAAATTCCTCTTCACTAAATGATGTCAAAGCAGTTACCGCCAAAACTAGAGGACGCTTTTCATACTTTTTCAGTCTTTGCATCACTGTACTCATGGCTCGTTTTCCTGCACTTGCATGGACATTGAACATATCAACACCAAGTCCCATAATAGATTCAGCGGCATCTGCCATCGTATTTGGAATATCATAAAGTTTTAAGTCTAAAAATATTTTAAAATCGGGGTTAATTTGTTTGATGACATGAAGGAATGCTTCACCGTCACGAATGTAAGTACGCAATCCGACTTTCAGCCAAACATCATAATTTTGAATTTTTTCAATTAAAGCAAGATTTTCTTCTTTTGTAGGTAAATCAAGGGCAACGCATAATTCCATAATAACTCTTTTTTATGAAATTATAACACTAAAATATAAAGCCCAGACTGAAGTCTGGGTTCCGAAAAAGTCTTATTATTTTGACTTTAGCAAATTTTGTATTTTTTCAACTATACTTGGATCTTCAAGTGTTGAAATATCTTGAGTAATTGGCTCACCTTTTGCAATAGAGCGTAAAATACGACGCATTATTTTTCCGCTTCTTGTTTTTGGAAGCCCTGGTGCGAATGCTATATCATCGCAAAGAGCAATATTACCTATCTCTTTTTTAATAACGCCATTAATAGCTTTCATCTCTTCTACTTCATCTGCTACACCATCATCAGCTTTTAAAACGACATAGGCAAATATTCCTTCCCCTTTAAGCTCATGCGGTTTTCCGACAACGGCAACCTCGGCAACATTAGCATGTTTTTTTATAGCTGCTTCAACCTCAGCAGTTCCCATTCTATGACCACTTACATTGATAACATCATCTGTGCGACCGGTAATAGTAATGTAACCATCTTCATCATACACAGCACCGTCACCCGTAAAATAGACAGGTTTGCCATCTTTTTTCACATCACTAAAATAAGATTTAATAAAACGCTCTTCATCTCCCCAAACACCACGAATCATACTTGGCCAAGGGCGTGTGACACACATGTACCCTGTTTCTCCAACTGCAACGCTCTCACCAGTAGCTGGGTCAAAAATTTCAGCTATAATTCCAGGCAATGGCAGTGTTGCACAGCCCGGTTTTATAGGAGTAGCCCCCGGAAGAGGAGAGACTATATGTCCGCCTGTTTCCGTTTGCCAATAAGTATCAACGATAGCACATTTGCTTCCCCCAACCTCTTCATAGTACCATTTCCACACAGGCGGATCAATAGGCTCACCAACAGTTCCAAGAACTTTCAGGCTTGAAAGGTCATATTTTGCAGGCTCATCTTCACCCATTTTATGTAAAACACGAATTGCAGTAGGTGCTGTATAAAACTGGTTAATTTTATACTCTTCAACCATTTTCCAAGGACGCCCAGCATCAGGATAGGTTGGCACACCTTCAAACATTACAGTCGTAGCACCCATTGCAAGTGGACCATATACTATATATGTATGTCCAGTAATCCAACCGACATCAGCAGTACACCAATAAGTATCATTTTCTTTGACATCAAATACCCACTCCATAGTCATTTGTGCCCAAAGAATATACCCTGCCGAGTTATGTTGCACACCTTTTGGTTTTCCCGTACTTCCTGAAGTATAAAGCAAGAAAAGTGGATCTTCACTCTCCATAATCTCCGGTTCACAATGAACATCTTGTGATTTTATAAGTTCATTATATGAATAATCACGCCCTGCAACCCAAGTAATATCTTCATTATTTCGCTCAACAACTAAAACTTTTTTAACAGGAGTATCTCCTTCAAGTGCAGTATCAACCACAGGTTTTAGCATATATGGTTTGTCTTTTCTATATGCACCATCGGCAGTAATGACCACTTTTGCATCCGCATCTTCGATTCTATCTTTAAGCGCTTCAGCAGAAAAGCCACCAAACACTATAGAATGAATAGCACCGATTCTCGCACAGGCAAGCATTGCATAGGCAGCTTCGGGAATCATTGGCATATATATGACAACTCTATCCCCTTTTTTCACACCAAATTCATTTTTGAGTAAATTTGCAAAACGATTTACATTATAGTAAAGTTCCAAATAGGTAATGATTTGCTTGTCTCCGCGATCCCCTTCAAAAATAATCGCCGCTTTATTTTTACGCGTATCTAAATGACGGTCAATACATTGCGCAGAAACATTGAGTTTTCCGCCCTCAAACCATTTGACAAAAGGAAAATTGCTTTCATCCAGTACATTTGTGAACGGCTCTATCCAATCAAGTTTTTCTTTGGCAAATCGTCCCCAAAAACCTTCGTAATCTTCAATTGCTTCCTCTTGTAAAGTCTGATACTCACACATATTTTTAATTCTTGCAGTTTTAGCAAACTCTTTATTTGGTTTAAAAACCGGTTTTTTCTCTATTACTGACATACTATTATAATCCTTTGAGTCATTGTTTTAGTTTTTAAAACAATTTTATTAAAATCAATTGCGAAAATTATATCTTACAAATATTAAGAAATCTTTACTATAATTTCAAAAATTATAACAAAAAGGTTTTATTATGTTTGGAAGAACTACACAACTCAAAGAATACAATTTAAGTGAAGAGGAATTGCTAAAGTTGCAATATGCAAAAATTGTAACAAACAAGGGCAATATTTGGATAAAACTTTATCCTGAAGAAACACCAAATACAGTAGCAAACTTTGCACACTTAGCACAAAGCGGTTTTTATGACAACCTTAGTTTTCACCGTGTTATTCCAGGATTCATGGCACAAGGTGGTTGCCCAGATGAAACAGGAGCAGGCGGACCAGACTGGGCAATTGCATGTGAAACAGACAAAAATACACATAAACATGTAAAAGGAACACTTTCTATGGCACATGCTGGACCAAATACTGGTGGAAGTCAGTTTTTTATCTGTTTTGTACCTTGTCCACATCTTGACGGTGTACATACTGTTTTTGGCGGTATAGAAGAGAATGATGCAGAGAGTTTTGCGGTTTTAGATACTGTTGAAAGTCAAGATGAAATTAAATCTATAGAAATTTTTGAAAGTCGTTCATAGTCGGCACTAAAGTACCGATTCCAGAGTAATGTTTCCAGACTTTTGGAACCTAGGTTTCAACCTTGATGCCATTAAGTTAAGTAGTTTTTTGGAACCGGTACTTCAGTGCCGGCTGTTGCAACTTTCTTGTCACTCTCAGTCCGGATTCCAGAAAAATAAAAGGGTAAAAAATTTTAGTTCATATTTGCTGTAGCGTTGACAGCCACTTTTTCTTAGAAAAACTTCAAAAAGATTTCCCTGATGAAAAACTCACGGGATTCTTTTATGACCCAAATATTCATCCCTATTCTGAGTATCAACTACGCTTGCTTGATGTGCAACGAAGTTGTAAGAAGCTCGGAATTGAACTGCTTGAAGGCGAATATGACTATGAAAACTGGCTTGAGGCTGTTAGGGGTTTGGAAAAAGAGCCTGAAAAAGGGGCTCGTTGTGAAGTCTGTTTTGACAAACGCTTTACAACGAGTGCAAAAAAAGCACTTGAACTTGGTGAGAAAAAAATCACAACTACGCTACTCGTCAGCCCTTTAAAATCACAAGAACAACTCAAACGCGTCGGCGATGAATTTTATCAAAGTCACGGCGTTGAATTTGTAGCAGTTGACTACAGAAGTGGCGGCGGTACACAAGACCAAAGTCGTGTCACAAAAGAAGAGCAACTCTACCGCCAAGACTATTGTGGCTGTATTTTTGGGCTCACTATGCAAAGAGAACAACAAAACAGACTAATGGATGAAATGTTATCACCAATTTCAGGGCAGATTCTTCCGGCTTCCATTGAAGAACGACTTTACATGTACACAAAACGAAATGAACTTGAAGATGAAGACAAAGAGTATAAAATAATCAGACAGAAATTTCTTAATTATCGACAGTTTAATTTTAAACTCATATCCGGCAAGAAAGATGTTTTAGAAGCGTATGCTCTCAGTTACTCAACACTTCCAAGAAAAAAAGCACAAGGACGCATAGAATTTTCATATGATGATGTCCATTACCTCAACCGTGAAGAGATAAAATTTATTACTTTGCAAACATACAATAATTTAAGTAATTCAAACTATAAAACAATAAGAGAGCTCATTTATAATCCATTAAACTTTGATGAAGAATTAATACTAAGAACCACTGTTTTAGGTTCAAACTATGATTTAACACCTATAATAGTTGTAAATGAAATACCAACAGGCAAACTCACAATTTATTTAGATGCAAAAGTCTATGAAGATACCAAAGAAAAACTTATTATCTTTTCTTAACAATAAATTGGATAAAATACAAAAAAAATATTGTTATAAGGTTTATATGCATGCTTATGGATGTTACAGAAATACAAAAAATACTCCCACACCGTTACCCTTTTTTACTTGTTGACAGAGTGACACAAATGACAAAAGGGGAATCAATCGTTGCCTATAAAAATGTTTCCATTTCCGAACCTGTTTTTCAAGGACATTTTCCAGGTCACCCGATTTATCCCGGTGTAATGATTTTAGAGGGTATGGCACAGGCAGGCGGTATACTCTCGTTTTTAAGCATGGGTGATTTGACTGATGAAGAGATAGCAAGTAAAGTAGTATACTTTATGAGCATAGACAAAGCAAAATTTCGCAGTCCCGTCAAACCGGGTGACAAACTCGAATACAGAATTTCAGTAATTAAACAAAAAGGGTCTATTTGGATGCTTAAAGGTGAAGCGTATGTTGATGATAAATTGACAAGTCAAGCAGAACTCAAAGCTATGATAGTAGATAAGTAAAAGGTTATTTTTTGTCTAAAATATCTCAATTAGCCGTCATCGAAGACGGCGCAATCATTGGTAAAGATGTTACAATCGGACCATTTTGTTTCATATCAAATGAAGCAAAAATTGATGATGGAACAACAATCGCGGCAAATAGCTGTATTTACGGAAAAACAACCATCGGTAAAAATAACAAAATTTTTTCTCATGCCGTCATTGGTTCTATTCCACAAGATTTAAAATTCAACGGCGAAGATGTTGAACTTATCATCGGTGACAACAATACTATCCGTGAATTTACACTCTTTAATCCGGGCACAAAAGGTGGCGGTGGTAAAACAATCATTGGCAACCATAACCTTTTTATGGGGTATGTACACCTAGGACATGATGTTATCATCGGAAATCATTGTATTTTGGCAAATGCTGCAACCCTTGCGGGACATGTTGAGCTTGGTGATTATGTTGTTATCGGCGGTATGACACCAGTGCATCAGTTTGTACATGTAGGCAATTATGCGATGGTCGGAGGCGCTTCGGCTTTAGCACAGGATATTCCACCATTTTGTATGGCTGAGGGAAACCGTGCTTCTTTACGCGGACTGAACCTAACGGGTCTCAGAAGACATTTAGAACGAGAAGATATAAATGCACTCAAATCAGCTTATAAGGAGCTATTTGAATCAGGAAAGCCACTCAAAGACACAGCAAGTGAATTATTAGAAAATTCAAATAACCATTATGTCATTGACTTATGTAATTTTGTCATTAAAACAAAACGCGGAATTCCGTTTGAAAGGAAAAATATATGATCCATAGACATTGCAGCTTTTGTGATGCAAGCGAAAGCGAACAAAATCCACTCATAGCAGGCAACGGTGTTTACATTTGTAAAAATTGTGTTGTTTCTGCATATAAAATCATGTTTGGTGATGAAAAAGAGTTAGCAAAAAACAATAACAATGAACTTGTTGATGCAGTATATAATCTTATGACACCCAAAGAGCTTGATGCTTTTTTAGGTGAGTATATTATAGGTCAAGAAAGAGCTAGAAAACTTCTAAGTGTTGCTGTTTACAACCATTATAAGCGTATATTTAAGTTGCATAATGCAGCTGATGACGACACTGAGATTGCAAAATCAAATATTTTACTCATCGGTCCGACGGGAAGCGGTAAAACATTGATGGCACAAACAATTGCAAGAGTTTTAAATGTGCCTATTGCCATTACTGATGCAACAAGTTTGACAGAAGCTGGTTATGTAGGTGAAGATGTTGAAAATATTTTGACAAAACTCATTCAAGTGGCAGACGGCGATGTTGAACGCGCTCAAAAAGGCATTATTTTTCTTGATGAAGTTGACAAAGTCTCTCGTATGAGTGAAAATCGTTCTATTACGCGTGATGTTTCAGGCGAAGGTGTACAGCAGGCACTTCTTAAAATTATAGAAGGTTCTTCTGTAAATATTCCACCAAAAGGTGGAAGAAAGCATCCTAATCAAGAATTTACTTCAATTGATACAACCAATATTTTATTTATTTGTGGTGGAGCCTTTGATGGTTTGGAAGAAATACTTAAACGCAAACAAGGTGAAAATGTTCTAGGTTTTGGACATGACAAAAAAACAAAAGATGAGAAAAAGCCTACATTTGATATGGTTGAACCAGATGATTTGGTGCATTATGGTTTAATTCCTGAGCTTGTTGGTCGTTTACCTATCATTGCTTCACTCAATGAAATTACTGAAGATGACATGGTGAGAATTCTTACCGAACCAAAGAATTCACTTGTCAAACAGTATAAAAAACTCTTTGCTATTGATGAAGTTGAACTTAATTTTGAAGAAGATTCACTTCGTGCTATCGCCAAAAAAGCGATAAAACGCAAAACAGGTGCCCGTGGACTTCGTGCCATTTTAGAAGAGAGTATGATAGATATTATGTATGAACTTCCTGAGTATAGCGGATATGAAGTCATGATAACAAAAGAAGTTATCGAGAATGGTGAAAAACCTATTTATATCAGAAAAACTACACAAAAAACAGCATAAGGCATTATAAATGATATTTAATAAAATAGTTGGACTTTTTTCAAATGATTTATCTATTGACTTGGGAACTGCAAATACAATCGTAATAGCAAAAGGTCGAGGCATCATCATCAACGAGCCATCAGTTGTTGCTGTAAAAACTGAAAAATACGGTCAACAGCGTGTTTTAGCTGTTGGGCATGAAGCAAAAGAGATGGTGGGAAAAACTCCTGGGAATATTAAAGCAATTCGTCCGATGCGTGATGGTGTTATTGCCGATTTTGATATGACAGAAAAAATGATACGAAAGTTCATTGAAAAAGCACATGGAAGAAGCTCTTTAATCTCGCCTCGTATTATTATTTGTGTCCCTTATGGGCTTACACAAGTTGAGCGAAAAGCAGTTCGTGAATCTGCTTTAAGTGCCGGAGCACGCGAAGTTTTTCTTATAGAAGAGCCAATGGCTGCAGCAATTGGCGCCGGTGTTGACATTCGTGAGCCACAAGGAAACCTTGTTGTAGACATTGGTGGTGGTACGACTGAAATCGGTGTTGTGTCACTTGGTGGTCTTGTACTTTCAAAATCAATTCGTACAGCGGGCGATAAAATCGATCAAGGCATTGTCAACTATGTAAGAAAAAAGTATAACCTTTTAATCGGGGAACGCATTGCCGAAGAGATTAAAATCAACATAGGCACAGCTGTGTCACTTGATGAAGATTTAACTATGGTTGTGAACGGGCGTGACCAAGTTGAAGGACTTTTAAGCTCTGTAGAATTAACATCTGAAGATGTTAGAGAAGCGATGAAAGAACCACTAAGAGAAATTGCAGAAGCACTGCGCGATGTACTAGAACAGATGCCACCAGATTTAGCTGGTGATATTGTAAATCATGGTATTATTTTAACTGGTGGCGGTGCTTTAATCCGTCAACTAGACAAATACCTCTCAGATATTGTAAGGCTCCCTGTATTTGTAGCGGATGAGCCTCTCTTGGCTGTCGCACGCGGAACAGGAAGAGCTTTAGAAGAAATAGATCTTCTCCAAGAACTTTTTGAGAATGAATAAAAAGGCATTTAGCTATTTTTTTATTATCATTGCACTCTTTGTGGGTGCTTTGTACTACAATAACCTTATTCAGTCTCCAATTATTTCAGCACTTAATTCTATTAAATCAAGTTACCATAATACCATAGAATTTTTTGAAAATAAAATTGATAAACATATATTTCAAGCCCAAGAAATTAAAAATCTAAAAAACAAACTGCAAAAATATGAAAATAATCATTTAGTAATGCAACAACTCGCTTCCGAAATCAATGACATGTACCAAGAAAACAATTCTTCTTTAATAACAAATCCAAAAGTGCAACTTGTTCGTACAATCTCTTATGAAAAATTTGGAGATTTAAATAGATTATGGATGGATATACCTGATTATAATGCCTCAAAAATTTATGGTTTAACCTATAAAGAACTGGTGGCAGGTATCGTCATTTCTAAAAACAACAAACCTCTTGCTCTGCTGAACTCTGACATTAAAAGTGCTTATTCTGTTTATGTTGGAAAAGAAAAAGCACCAGGCATCGCACATGGAAATAATGCAAAAAACATAATCATTAACTTTATACCCGCTTGGTTTAATATAAAACCAGGTGATGAAGTGATAACATCAGGATTAGATAATATTTTTTTTAAAGGGCTTAAAGTCGGAAAAATTATTTCTGTCACAAAATCTCAAGGCTATCAAAATGCTGTAGTTGAGCAGTACTACAAGGCAAATGAGCCAAATTATTTTCATATGATAAGGAGTGTAAGATGAAATATATTATAATGTTACTATTGCTGTTTTCTAACCTTGCAGCAGATCAAACAAAACAAAAATTGATAATTGGTGCCGGACCTTATTTTCAAAGTGAACCGTATAAAGGTACTTCAACATTGGTTTTACCTTCACCAGTAGTCTTTTTTGACAACTCACTTGTTTATGCAAGATGGAGTAGATTTGGTATCTACTTTTTAGGAGACAAGAAAGAGGATTATTCTTGGGGATTTTCACTTACCGTACAACCAAGAACACTCGGCTACAAAGCATCAGATTCAAACTTTTTAAAAGGAATGAGTGACAGAGATTCAACCTTGGAAGGTGGTCTTGCTTTTAGTGCTAACTATAAAAATTCTACTTATGTAGAAGTCATGTTCTTAGCAGATATGCTCAACAAATACAATTCATGGATAAGCCAGATTGAAGTCGGTGACAAATATAAAGTAGGTAATTTCACCTTTTATCCAAGTGCGGTTGTGTTATATCAACCTAGAAAATTTGTTGATTATTATTATGGGGTCAAAAATTCAGAAGCGACACTAGGTCGACCTGCCTATTCTCCAAATGGAGGCTTTTCTTATGCTATGCAAACCTATATTAACTATCCGATAACAAAGAAATTATCAGCATTATTCAATATAAGAGCAGATAAAATTCCAAACAGTGCGTATAACAGTCCTTTAGTAAATAACAAATTTATTTATTCAGGACTCGCTTCACTCATCTACACATTTGAGTATTAAGTCTGGACTAAACTGCTATTAAGTGCCTTTTGGCTATAATCTCTAAATTTTTATAACCATTTTCAAGAGGGAACAAATGCCAAAACGCACCGACATAAAAACTATTTTACTTATAGGTTCAGGTCCGATTATTATCGGTCAAGCCTGTGAATTTGATTATTCAGGAACACAAGCTGTTAAAACATTGAAAGAACTTGGCTACCGTGTCATTTTAATTAATTCAAATCCCGCTACTATTATGACAGACCCTGAGTTTGCTGACCGAACATACATAGAACCTATCAAAGAAGATGTCATTGCAAAAATCATTCAAAAAGAAAATGTAGATGCAATTCTTCCAACAATGGGAGGACAGACTGCACTTAATGTTGCAATGAGTATGCATGAAAAAGGAATGTTAGAAGGTATTGAGTTTTTAGGTGCGACTCCCAAAGCTATACACAAAGGGGAAGATCGTTCAGCCTTTAATGCAGCGATGATAAAAATTGGTATGGATTTACCAAAAAGTAAAAATGCTTATAGCGTTGAAGAAGCAATTGAAGTAGTTAAAAAAATTGGATTTCCTGTCATTAGCAGAGCATCATTTACACTCGCCGGCGGTGGTTCAGGTGTAGCATACAATATGGAAGAATTTAAAAAACTCGCAGCAGAAGGGATTTCAGCATCCCCTGTGAATGAAATAGAAATTATGGAATCGATGCTTGGTTGGAAAGAGTATGAAATGGAAGTTATTCGCGACAAAGCGGACAACTGCATTATCGTATGCTCCATTGAAAATTTTGATCCAATGGGTGTGCATACAGGAGATTCTATCACCGTTGCCCCTGCTCTTACATTAACGGACAAAGAGTACCAAAGGATGCGTGATGCTTCTTTTGCAATTTTAAGAGAAGTCGGTGTAGATACTGGTGGCTCAAATGTTCAGTTTTCCATTGACCCTAAAACAGGTCGTATGATTGTCATTGAAATGAATCCTCGTGTTTCTCGTTCTTCTGCACTTGCAAGTAAAGCAACTGGTTACCCTATTGCAAAAGTAGCGACACTCTTAGCAGTCGGATTTACCCTTGATGAAATTGAAAATGACATCACAGGAACACCTGCCGCATTTGAACCGGTCATTGATTATGTGGTCACAAAAATACCTCGTTTTACATTTGAAAAATTTCCTGAAGCAGAAAATACATTAAGTACCTCTATGAAATCAGTTGGTGAAGTTATGGCAATCGGTCGTACTTTTAAAGAGTCTGTGCAAAAAGCACTCTGTTCACTTGAGACTGGGCTTTGTGGTTTCGATGACATAAATGCGGATGATGAATTTATTAAACATGAAATCCGTCGTCCAAATGCCGACAGAATTTTATATGTAGCTGAAGGTTTTCGTCGTGGCATGAGCATAGAAGAGATGTTTGATACATGCCAGATAGACCCATGGTTTTTATACCAAATGCAAGAGATGATAGAACTCGAATCACAAATAACTGAAAATATTTTAACAGATGCCAAATTTATGCGTCGCGTAAAAGTTGATGGGTTTTCAGATAAAAGAATTGCACAGTTAATAGCAAAAAATTCAAACAAAGCTGTAAAAGAAGATGAAGTGTATGCAGCACGCAAGAGCTTACATGTAAGCTTAGAATACAATGAAGTAGACACCTGTGCTGCTGAGTTTGAAGCACTCACACCGTACTTGTATTCAACAACGAATATTACAAAACTTCCAAATGTTACAAACAGACAAAGCGATAAGAAGAAAGTGCTTATTTTAGGTGGCGGACCAAATAGAATTGGGCAGGGAATAGAGTTTGACTACTGTTGTGTTCATGCAGCATTTGCCCTTAAAGAGATGGGTATTGAGACGATTATGTACAACTGTAATCCTGAAACAGTCTCTACTGACTATGATACTTCTGATGTTCTTTATTTTGAGCCAATAGACTTTGAACATGTGAGAGCAGTGATAGAAAATGAAAACCCTGATGGGATTATAGTCCATTTTGGAGGGCAAACACCACTTAAACTTGCTGATTCTTTAACTAAAATTGGTGCAAAAATCTCTGGAACACCTTCTTCAGTCATTGATTTGGCAGAAGATAGAGAACAGTTTAGTGATTTTGTCAATCGTTACAATCTCAAACAACCGGCAAATGGTCTTGCTCGCACAAAAGAAGAGTCCTACATTATAGCAAATAAATTAGGCTATCCTGTTCTGGTACGACCATCATTTGTTTTAGGCGGTCGTGGCATGCGTATAGTCTATTCTGAAGATGAACTGCGTCAATATATGGACTTAGCGATCTCTGTTTCTAATGAAGCCCCTGTTTTAATTGACAAATTCTTAGATCAAGCGATTGAGCTTGATGTAGATTGCATATGTGATGGCAAAGATGTTTACATCGGTTCTGTTATGCAGCATATTGAAGAGGCGGGAATTCACTCGGGTGATAGTGCTTGTTCACTTCCCCCAATGAACTTAAGCAAAGAGATGATAGAAAAAGTTGAGCAACAGACAAAAATTATTGCCCTTGGTCTTGGTGTAATAGGTCTCATGAATGTACAGTATGCAATTTATCAAAATGAAATTTATCTTATAGAGGTCAATCCTCGTGCTTCTCGTACTGTTCCATTTGTTTCAAAAGCAACCGGTATGCCTCTTGCAAAAGTAGCAACACGCGTTATGATGGGTGAAAACTTAAGAGATTCTCTCAAGTATTATGACAAATATAATATTGTAGAAGAGCATAATGGACTCCTGCGACCTCGCCTTAAAGGACATGTCTCTGTAAAAGAGGCGGTTTTTCCTTTTCATAAACTCTACGGTGCAGATTTGGTGTTAAGCCCTGAAATGAAATCTACAGGTGAAGTTATGGGTATCAGTAAAAACTTCGGTGTCAGTTTTGCAAAAGCACAACTGAGTGCAGGCAATAAAATCCCAACACAAGGGACATGTTTTCTCTCTTTTGTAGATACAGACAAGCAACATGCTCCTGAAATAGCAAAAGGTTTAGTAGAGCACGGCTTTAAACTTGTTGCAACCAAGGGTACGCAAAAAGCCTTGGAAGATGCCGGCATAGCCTGCGAAGTCGTATTGAAAATTTCAGAAGGTCGTCCAAATATCGAAGACAGTATGAAAAATGATGAAATAGCGATGGCTATTAATACTTCTGACAACAATACCTCTAAAAAAGACGCGGTAGTCATCCGTCAAGAAGTCCTCAAAAGAAATATTCCATACTTTACAACCCTTAGTGCAGCAAGAGCACTGATACTGGCGCTTGATGAAATGGAAGATGAAAAATGGTCAAGTTCAACAGCGTTGCAAGACTTTCTCATATAAATATGAAAATAATTCTGACACAAACCGATACTACTGTCGGTTTTTTGTCACAAAATGCTCCAAAATTATGTGAAATTAAGTCACGCCAATCTTCAAAACCATTTATAAAAGTATATAAAAACTTCAAAGTATTTAAACAAGATAACAAAAGAGTACCAAACTCGCAAAAAAACCGAATTAGACGCCTTAAAAAAACGACATTTGTAGTAAATAATTTCGCTTTTCGAATTAGTGATGACGCAATGTACTCTTCTTTTTTAAGACAAAACACATGGAACTACTCTACTTCCGCCAACGAAAGCACAAAAAAATTTTCAAGAGTTTTTTGTGAAGAAAAAGCTGATATAATAGTGGAAAATAAAAAAAGATTGTTTGAAGATAAAGCTTCAAAACTTTATAAAATAAACAATAAAAAAATAAAGAGGTTACGATGAGCAAAGTAATTCAAGCCCTATTAAGTGGGGTATTTTTTACATTTATACTGGACTTTTTTATTCTTCTGGGTGTAAAACTACACTATATTAATTTTTATGGCGTGCAAGTATATTATAATATTTTATTTGCCGACCATCAAAATATATTTTTATTTTTATTTTTTTCACTTATTATCGGCTTTTTAGTCATGTATGCCAATACAAAAACAGCCCTCATAGTTATCGGTTCACTTTTTGTACTCTCATTTTCAACCCTTATTCCTCCTATAGGAAAAATTGTCGGTGAAATGATGCTGATGAAAAAAAATGTCACACTCAAAACAGATAAGTTTTCCTATCATGGAAATATTTATTATGATGGAAGAAAAACAATCACATTGTACGATAATGAACTAAAAAAAGTTATAATTCTAAATAAAAATAAAATTCAAGGTCAATATTAAATGAAACATATTTCTTCAATTGCTAGCGGTGTTGCACTAGGCAGCGCCGGTATTTTAATGATGAGTACACTCACGGGTTGTGAGCAGAGACAACAAGAAGCACAAAATAAATTTTTGGTCATAGAACAACAGCCAAATGGAAAATATAAAGTTGTCGAGGAGATGCCAACACAAGGACCTTCTCGTGCAATCATTAGAGAACGGGATGCAGATGGAAGAGTAACAGAACGCTTTATGAACGAAAAAGAGATGAAAGCACTTGCTGAACAAGAGTATCAAAAAGTTGAAAATGGCACAAGTGAAACACTTCAAAACAATTCAGCAAATGCGGGAATGGGTCTTGCTGGTACTATTTTAGCTGTTGCCGCAGGAAGCTTACTTGGCAACATGATAGGGAATGCACTCATGAACAACAAAAGTTTTTCAAGAAATGCAAGCAGTGTCAACAGAAGTGCTTACAGTCGTTCAGCAGCAGGTAAAGCAGCAAGAAAATCTTCAAGCAGTAGAAAAAGTTTCTTTGGTGGCAGTTCAAGAAGTTCAAGCTATGGCAGATCAAGCGGCGGATTTTTTGGAGGCTGATACATGATAACGACACAACAACTAAACCCCATAGATGATAAAACTTTAGAAGAAATAGGCTTTACTTGGCATACGGACACTGATGGAACAAAATATGTCAGTGATGAACTCGTAGAGGTAACGCAAGAAGAAGCCGAAGCTTATTATGAAGCGGCAAATGCCATATATGATATGTATGTCCAAGCAGCACAATATGTCATAGACAATGACTTGTTTTTCGATTTAGGTATTCCCTTTAACCTCATAGAATCCATCAAAAAAAGTTGGGAAAATGATGTCCATTGGCATATTTACAGCCGTTTTGATTTGGCAGGCGGTATAGATGGACAAGATATTAAACTTATAGAATTTAATGCTGACACGCCTACTTCACTTTTTGAAACTGCCCTACTCCAGTGGGCAATTTTAAAATCAAATAATATGAATGAAGAAAAACAGTTTAACAATCTTTACGAAGCTATCAGTGAAAATTTTAAAAGGCTAATAACACTCTTTGATGATACAAATAAGTTTGAAGAGTTATATGATGGTTGGAAAATACTTTTTTCTTGTGTTGAAGGGAATGATGAAGAAGAAGCCACAACAAAACTCTTACAGCAAATGGCAACCGATGCAGGATTTGTAACACATTTTGAATTTTTACAAAATGTACACTTTGATGAAAATGGCATCTATGATGCTGAAGAAAACTCTTATGAATATTGGTTTAAACTTTACCCTTGGGAAGATATAGCAGTTGATGAACCCGAACTCACCACTACATTGAACAACATAATTCAAAATCAAAAAGCAATTATTTTAAATCCGGCTTATACTTTACTGTTTCAATCAAAAGGAATGATGGCAATTTTATATGAACTTTTTCCAGATTCACCTTACCTCTTAAAAACCTCTTTTGAATCGCTAAAAGGCATAAAACAAGTTGAAAAACCTGTTTTTGGAAGAGAAGGTGCAAATACAAAAATAATTGAAACAGACGGAGCCATCATGACTCAAACAGATGGTCCCTATGAAAATTATAAAAAAGTATACCAGGAATATGTAGAATTTCCAAAAGATATTCATGGTAAAAAATATCAAGCAGGCGTCTTTTTTTCTTATGAAGCCTGCGGATTGAGTTTTAGAAAAGGCGGAGATATTTTAGATAATATGAGTAAATTTGTAGGACATGTCATAGAATAAACACTAAAAAACTTGTGCGTTCTTTGGAACCCGTACTTTAGTGCGGGCTTTGTGGTCTTAAAGACTAAGGCCTAGGTTAAAACATAACTAAAATTTTCATTGTAAGTTGCCATTATTTGTATCTTCTTTTTTTAAAGTTTTTATAAATTCAAGAAAAAATACCAAAAATATTGAAAGTATTAAGCCTGTAATCAATGCAACTACAACAATTAGTTTTTTCTTAGGTTTTACAGGATAATCATTTGTCATAATCTCACCAACTATCTCTGAATTTTTATAGTTATATGGTAATAGCATTGATTTCAGTAAATTTCTTTTCTCTTTAAAATCCCAAATAACATTCGTATTCAGATTTTCTTTTTTATCTCTCATTTCTAATAGCTGCATATTTAATTTAAGTATAAATTCTGAAAGATTTCTTCTTTGCATCAATTTTAGCGCAGCTAATGTTGGGTGTAGTTTCTCAATCCTTTTTAAGTTTTCATCAATTTTATTCAATTGATGTTTATATTCTTTTACACTTTTTTCTTCTAAAAGAATTTTTTCATCTAATAATTTTGTCTCTTTGTTTTTAATATTAAATATTTTTCTATCAATATTTTCTATCTCAAATTCTCTTCTTTTTTTAACATCATCAAGAATTTTTTGGTGTGATGCTTGTACATATTTTACAACTTCATTGATACTTTTAGTTGCCAAAGCATTTGAAATTCCCTCAGCTTTAATTTCAAGAAATACATTACTTTTTTTTGGTACAGTAATAGAAACAATCTTTGATTTTACATTTTTATCATTTTTATGTATATCTACAAAGAGAATATTTAGCTTTTTTGAAAGTTGGTAATCATTATCAAGTTGGACTTTATTATTATTATTATTATTATTATTATTATCTAATTTATAATTTCCTATCTCCAACATAGCCCTAGCCTCATAAATAGGTGTTTTAGCAAAAGCATATGCTAACGCTAAAAGTGTCACAACAGATGTCACTAATATTATAATTTTTTTATTTTTTTGCAGCGTTAAAAACAACTCCCGTAAATCTATTTCATCTTCTTCGCAAACTATTGGTTCACCCTGATTATTTTTTTGCATTATATTCCTTATCTTTTAATTTATTTTTTAAAATAATTTTTCCACTCTCAACACTGGGCTGATTGTAGGCATCTATTAGCATTCAACTCTTTAAGTTCTGCTAACTTTATATTTAGAATTTTAAAATCGTTACTCGCCGGCACTGAAGTACCGGTTCCGGAGTTATGGCTTGCTTCATCCTTGTTCGCCGGCACTGAAGTACCGGTTCCGGAGTTATTGGCTTTGGAACCCGTACTTTAGTGCGGGCTGCTCTTCATTAGCACAAAAAATCTCATTATACATTTTTTTCGCACCGGACAACAATGCATATATATCTATTCTCACTATCACTGGCAGAAGCAACCCGACTGCGCAAAACACAGAAAATCATCTCTCAAGATTCTTCTTATAAAAATAGTTTGTAGCAGCAACAAAACCATCTACACTGCCACAATCAAAACGTTTTCCTTTAAATTTATAGGCAATTACTTTACCCTGTTTTGCCTGTTGCAGCAGTGCATCGGTTATTTGGATTTCTCCACCCTTCCCAGGTTTTGTTTGGCGTAAAATGTCAAATATATCTGGAGTTAGGATGTATCTGCCTATAATGGCTAGATTTGAAGGGGCGTCTTGCGGGGATGGTTTTTCTACCATGTCTGTAATTTTAAAAGCATTATCGCCCAGACTGAAGTCTGGGTTCCTTGTCTCATCCAATACCTCTTCACTCAACCCATGTCTTAATCCGGACTTTAACTCATCTTCATTCGTGCCATCTTCTTGGAACCCGTACTTTAGTGCGGGCTGCTCTTCTATAGCGACAACACCATATTTATTGATATTTTCATAAGGCACTTCTTCCACCGCGACTATAGAACATCTATACTTTTCATAAAGTTTCACCATTTGTGCCAAAACACCCACATCTTCATTGTCGCATAAATCATCTGCAAGTATAACAGCAAAAGGTTCTTCTCCTATAAGTGTTTCACCGGTTAATATGGCATGTCCAAGCCCTTTCATTTCAATTTGTCGTGTATATGAAAAAGTACAGTTTTCTATTATTTTTCTTATATCTTGCAAGTAACTCTCTTTTGAAGTACCCTTTATTTGATGTTCTAATTCATAAGAAATGTCAAAATGATCTTCAATTGCACGCTTACCGCGCCCCGTAACGATTGCCATAGTATTGAGTCCTGCTTCTACGGCTTCTTCTACCCCATATTGAAGGAGTGGTTTAGTAAGAATGGGGAGCATCTCTTTTGGTATTGCTTTTGTAGCTGGTAAGAACCGTGTTCCGTATCCTGCTGCTGGAAAAAGACATTTTCTGATTGTTGTTTGCAAAAAGACCCTTTGATTTTAATTAAGTAATTATAGTAAAAGTTTAGTTATATTTACTTAAATTCAGCCCGCACTGAAGTACGGGTTCCGAAAAAACTGTACCCTTTTTGGAATCGGTACTTTAGTGCCGACTGTTTTTTAGTTATTATATTTTCAATTTATACACTTTCGCCTGTGCTGTTAATATCACAGGTTCAAAGAGTTTTTTATTGTAATTTTCTAACACCATCAGTTGTATATAAAGAGAATTATATGTTTTTTCATCCACAATTAAAAAGGTTTTATAATCCGACATGTAAATAACATTAATGTCAGAACTAAAATTAATAAGCTGTACATTCTTGTGTAACACCATATTTTTATCATACTTTGTCACAACAAATCGTCTTATAGGCATCGCTCTCTTGCCAATATGTAGCATAGAAGTTCGTTTATCTAAAAATATATTTTGAGCAAGTTGTATTTTAGTTCCTGTATCTTTAAAATTTCTGGAAACGAAAAAGAACGGTTGTTTATCTTTGTCTCCATTCATTAAATTCAAGTTTGAAAAGAGTGTCACAGTCGGATAGATATTTATCATTCTAAATGGAAGGTAAAAGTAAATATCTCTTGTTTTTTTAGGCAATTTTATATCGGAATGTAAACTCTTTAAAAATAGATTTGTATCGTTATAACCATAATCTTTTGTCATCTGCTCTATGTTTGAAAAAATTGTGAGATTTTTATCTTCTATCTCTTTTTTATCTTTATCTCTGAAATCATATGTTTTTTCTGTGTATTCTACATCAAGTCGAGCCATTTTTGCTGCTTCTTCTTGAGTATGTGTCAGCATAAAACTCACAGGAAAATTCACACTTCCACTGTGCTTTCCGCCATCTGCTAAAGTTTTTACATCTGTATAGTAACGAATAGGGTATCCATAATCCCACCATGAAATAACATAATCTTCACGATTTGCTTTTTTCCCCAATGCAGTTAAAACTTTCACTTCATCTGCATTAAAAACGGTAGGTACTTTATATGCCTCTATATGTTTATAATTTGGATACAGTATTATTAGAGTAAGTGCAAGCATACTTAAAACTTTCAGCTTCTGTGTAGGCATTTTTGCACTAATTTGTGTGATTAAAAAAGCAATACCAAAAGCTAAAATCGGTACAGCATAAATCGTAAATCGAAGTCCACCAACATAAGCTAAAAATCCAAGCCCGACAAGAGGCAGTGAAAAGAGCATAATCCGGTGTTTATACAGCAGATACATGTAACCAAGCAAAGAGATTATAAAAGTGACAGTGTTACCGCTGATACGATTAGCAAAAGTTTCAAATGGAATATGCCCTGCCTCACGAACAGTTTGCATTACAGTAAAAAAATGAAGTCCAAGTCCTTTATCACTCGCACTTACACTCTTTCTAAAGACATAACCTTTGAGTTGTGACCAGACAGGAGAAAGCCCTCCAGAGACAAGATATGCAACAACAGCTGCACCCAATAAATAAAAAACATATTTATCATATTTTTTATCCCTCAAGAAAAAATACACAACAACAACAATCGCTAATCGCATCAATTCATTGCCATTCATCATGGCTAGCATCATAATGGCTAGCAGTTTATAATTAAAGAGATTTTTTCTATCAAACAACAAAGCATAAGCTAAAATCAATCCAAAAAATGAAAGTTCTAAAGAGTATGATTGCGGATACCACCAACGATAAATCAAAATATCTACAGCAGTGATTATCAAATAAATATTGTGATTTGTACGCATCGCCCAGATGATAGACCAAAGTAAGAACATTGGTAGCACAATGTTGAGCATATCAGTATCATAATACCCTGCCATCGTACGGTTATAATAACTCCAGGCAATTGATGCTAAAAGTGCAGCAATTAAACCCATTTCTATGTTTTTCAGTGCTCGTGCAATTAAGATGATAGGAATAACAACTAATGAACTCAAAAATACTGGCAAGTAAAAAATGACACTCTCAAAAGAAAATGGCAAAATCTTTGCAAAAAATGCCGTAAGTTGTGAGGCAGCCGTAGAAACAGGGGACAAGTCATGCAGTTGGTGAAATTTATCAAAATACTCTTTTGCATCAGGGTTCGTCGCAGTTCCCGAGAGTAAATCTCTCGCACCCTCCGCCCAAAAATATCCATCATTGGTATTTATCATAAACTGACCATTAAAATGAAACGGTGCATAACCATAGAAATGATACACCCAAATAAGACGCATAACAATAGAAAAAGCAAAAGCTATAAAAATATAAAGAAGTGTGAGTTTTGTTTCGTGTGAAGTGTCTGTCAAATTTTATCCCTCTGAAAAAGTGGAGGAATTATAACATAAAAAAGTGGCTCCGGATGCTGGATTCGAACCAGCGACCAAGTGATTAACAGTCACCTACTCTACCGCTGAGCTAATCCGGAATGTATGGCAGAATTCTATCTAAACATTTTTAAAATAACATTAAATGAAGATTATTTACGCATTTGTTTGATGATTAAACTCCGGTACTATCTCTTTGAGCTTTTCTAATGTATCGTTACATGTAAGTAAATCTTCTATGTCATTATTTAATTTTTTCAGGTCATATGGTGTTGGCTTTGCCACGGTTATAGATTCATACTCCGTTTTCGTATCACTCTCATCTATCAGGAGTTCTTCATAGAGTTTTTCTCCCGGGCGTAACCCACTAAACTGTATTTTGATGTCATTTTTACCGCTTAGTTCACACATCTTCTTCGCTAAATTGAGAATTTTAATAGGTTCCCCCATATCAAGTATAAAAATTTCGCCTCCCGTTCCTATGGCACCTGCTTGTAAAACCAATTCGCACGCTTCAGG
>Ga0256840_1001179_pt1 | contig 25041 bp, 24 predicted proteins | sample 355202metaG_FD_185969 | JGI IMG/M metagenome (GOLD analysis project Ga0256840, IMG submission 185969) | Hydrothermal vent microbial communities from Mid Atlantic Ridge, Atlantic Ocean - 355-202 | ecosystem: Environmental > Aquatic > Marine > Hydrothermal vents | place: Atlantic Ocean: Mid...
ATTTTCCAAAACAATGCAGGTGGTGCTTGGGATAATGCTAAAAAATCTTTTGAAGCTGGTGTAGAAATTAATGGAGAGATGACATACAAAGGTTCTGATGCGCATAATGCAGCAATAACTGGTGATACTGTTGGTGATCCGTTTAAAGATACTTCTGGACCATCAATGAATATTTTAATTAAATTAACTTGCCTTATCGGATTAGTGATTGCTCCAATCTTAGGAGGTCATACTGAAAAACATGCAAGTAATACAACTATTGAAAACACTACATTGATTGCTTCTAATATATCAAATGATATTGATAAAACAGTAAAAGTATTGATTAAAGAAGAAAACGGCGAAAAAAATGCAACTGTTATTACAACTACTACAACAAACGGTAAAAAAGATGTTAAAGTAGAAACTGTAACAGGTGATAAAGTGTCTGAATTAGCTAAAGATTTTAAATAGGTTAAAGTCCAATATAATTTTAAACAAGTCCTGAATATAACAATTCAGGACTTTTTATTTTTATAAAAAATATTCAGAATTTTATTTGTAATCATTCTAAATAGTTTATATTTGTTTTTCACTACTAAAAAATATTAAAATGAAATATTCAGTATTTGCGCTAAGCGTATTATTTATGGTTTTCACCTCTTGTACTAAAGAAAAAGTTAAAGACACAGTAAAACCAACAAAAAAAGTTAAAGAAGTTGTAAAAAAACAAGAAACAACCAAGCAAGTAGTTGTTTGGAAAGGCTATAAACCAACAGGAACACACACAGGAACTATCAACGTTAAATCATCTGATTTTAAATTTGAAGGTGATCAGTTAATTGGAGGAACAGTTGTTCTAGATATGACTTCAATTAAAAATAGAGACTTACAAGATGCAGGTGATAAATCCGATTTAGAAAATCATCTAAAAAGCACTGACTTTTTTGATGTTGCTATGTTTCCAACAGCAAAATTTGAGATTGTTAATGTGAAATCTGATAAAGAAAATCAATTTAACATTGAAGGAAACTTAACCATAAAAGATATTACTAAAAAAATAAATTTTACAGCTAGTAAAATTCAGAAAGACGGTAAAAATTATCTTAAAAGTGCTATCATTAAAGTAGATAGAACTGATTTTGGTGTAAAATATAAATCTAAAAAATTCTTCGATAACTTAAAAGACAAGTTTATTAATGATGAATTTGATATTGTATTTAGATTAGCTTTAAAATAATTTAATGAAATTTAAACGATTAAATCAACCTAAGAAACCAAATAACAAAAGAGGATTACTCTTGGTTATCCTCTTGTTTTTGTTTATTTACCTTTTCTACAATATGGAAGATATCATGGAATTGGTCTTTAAAAAATGATAGTTTTTTTGTCATACCAATTCTATTTCAAAATACGCTAAATAAATTTGAAATATTTTTTTATTTTACAATCTTCAAATTTCAAGCATAGCAATGGCTATGGTTTAAATTTTAAGTGCAGTAAAACGGGAAAAGATAAATAATTTATAGTCTATTTTGATGTTGAATTGGTATCATCTCCCTTTGCGACTCTGCGCCTTTGCGAGAAATAACATTAAACCCAACCACTCACCTATCCAAAAATACCACTCATCATATTTTTAGTACATTTACCAAATGTTGTCTATATCTTTGTAGCGTAATGTAAAACTAAAAATCATGATACGCATTGTAATTACCTTTATTTTAAGTTTCTTTTTGTTTGTAACCAATATTTTCGCTCAAGATTATTCAGGTGATTGGTACGGTAAAATAGCAGTTCAAAGTCAGGAATTAAGAATTAATTTCCATATAACTAAAACCGATTCCATTTATGTAACTAAAATGGATAGTCCAGATCAAAATGCTTTTAATATTGCAACGGACAAAACTAGTGTAGATGAAAAAGGCATTACAATTTCTATTAAAAGCATGATGTTATCCTTTACAGGAAAACTGCAAAAAGATACTATAAAAGGAACATTCTCTCAAAGCGGAATGGATTTACCTTTAAATTTATCACATCAAAAAATAGCAAAAACATTTGAAAAGAAAAAACCTCAAGAACCCCTAAAACCTTATCCTTACTTAAGTGAAGAAATATCTTTTACAAATAAACAAGCCAATAACATAACACTTTCTGGCACATTAACACTTCCAAAAGATAAGAAAAATCCTGCCGTTGCTGTTTTAATTACAGGTTCTGGTCCTCAAAACAGAAACGAAGAAATTTTAGGTCATAAGCCTTTTTTAGTTATTGCAGATTATTTAACAAGAAACGGAATTGCAGTACTTAGATTTGATGATAGAGGTGTTGGTAAAAGTGAAGGAACACAAAAAGATGCCACATCAGCAGATTTCGCAACTGATGTTGAAGCAGCAATCAATTATTTAAAAACTAGAAAAGATATTGATTGCACTAAAATTGGACTAATTGGTCATTCAGAAGGTGGTTTTATAGCGCCTATAATTGCCGCAAAAAATAAAGATGTTAAGTTTGTAATACTCCTTGCTGGTACAGGTGTTGATGGTGCAGAAGTCTTAATTTCACAATCTAAAAGAGCAATGGAGTTGGCTGCTACACCTAAAGAACATATTGATTATAATGAGCAAATGTCTAAAGAACTTTATGCTTTAGTGAAAACAGAATTGAACCAAAAGAAACTACAAAAAACACTCACAAAGTTCTTAAAAACGCAAAGAACAAAAGCACCATTAAGTATTGCCACACAGCTTACGGATACTGCTATAAAATCTCAAGTAGAAACAATTTCATCACCTTGGTTTACGTATTTTATACGCACCAATCCACAGCAGTTCTTAAAACACGTTACTTGCCCAGTTTTGGTATTAAACGGTGCTAAAGATTTTCAAGTAATAGCCGATTTAAACCTTAACGGAATTAAAAAAGCCTTAAATCAAAATAATGAAGTAACTATAAAAAAACTGGAAGGTTTAAACCATCTTTTTCAAAATTGTAAAACAGGAGCTTTTAACGAATATGCTCAAATTGATGAAACTTTTTCACCTAAAGTATTAAAAATAATGGTAGATTGGATTAATAAACGATTTTAATATGAAAACACAATATAAACACACACAATACGGAAAATTATTAGTAATCGTTTTACTTTTATCTTTAGCAGGTATTAGTTACGCTTATTACTATCAAACAGGAGTGAAACCAATGCCACTTTTAGTCTATCTAATTGTTTCGGTCATATTAATAACAGCTATTCTTTTCTTTTATAAATTAACTATAAGTATTGATTATGAAAAAATAACTGCTATTTTTGGAATTGGAATTCTCAAAAAATCATTTAATTTGAAAGATATAGAAACCATAGAAAAATATAAAATACCTTGGTACGCAGGTATTGGAATAAGACTAACTCCAGAAGGTTGGTTGTGGAATATTTCGTATGGTGATGCAATCCTTATTAAAGGAAAAAATAATACTTTTTTAGTTGGTACTAATGAAGTGGATGTTGTTATTGAAAAATTAAAAAATTAAATATATCTTTAGTTTCTTCCCTTTGGGAAGACGGAATATGGGCTTATGAATTTTGAAAACTCCCTTTTTACAGAACCCTTACTAGTAGGAATAATTTTTATTATTGCAGGAATAATTATGCTAAAATTTCCTCCAAAAAAGATAAATATGCTATATGGATACAGAACATCTCTATCAATGAAAAATCAAAAAAATTGGGATTTTGCGCAACGATATTCATCCGTTTTAATGATGTATTGTGGTTTTGGATTACTCCTTTTTTCAGGTTTTGGATTGATATTCACCGTTAGTACAGGTCAAGGAGTACTTATAACTAGCATTGCTCTGTTTGCAATTGTTGTAATACTATTTTATTTTACAGAAAGAGCCATTAAACAAAACAATAAAGATGAAGAATAAAAACACTTTATTTTGGTTATTACAAGTGGTTGGTTGGGGTTTACCATCAGGAATTAACGTCTGGGGAAAACTTGTAATGAACACCAAGTTGTCAAAAGAATATATTTATTTAGAAGGATTGGGATTTTTTATTTCGGGAATTATTGCGTCATTAATTGTGCGTTGGTTTCTAAAAAAGCGATTATCATTCCATAATTTCCAAGTAAAAGAATTAAAAACCGTTGCCGTTGCCTTAGGAATTGGAGGCACACTCATGTTTGTATTTTTATTTATTTTTAGTACACTATTTTATGTATTGATATATCGTGAATTTCCAAAAGTCAATTCACTAGAAATTATTAGCACAACACTAAATTCCTATATATTTATCCTTTTTTGGCTGATTTTTTATTTGGCGATAAAAATCACACAACAATTCAGAAAAAACAAACTTGAAAAGGTGCAATTAGAATCCTCATTAAAAGAATCACAACTTAATACCTTAATCGGTCAAGTAAATCCGCATTTTATGTTCAATTCTCTAAATAATATTAGAGCTTTAATGTTAGAAGATGTAGATAAATCACGTGAAATGATTACTCGTTTGTCCGATATGTTGCGCTATTCATTAACACAAAATAGTTTACATAAAATAGCTCTAGCTGATGAATTATCAATGGTAGAAAACTATATTGAACTCAGTAAAATCCAGTTAGAAAACAGATTAACATTTAAAAAAGAAATAGATTCCTCTCTTTTAGGAATAGAAATTCCACCTATGATTATTCAAATGCTGATTGAAAATGCAGTAAAACACGGAATTTCAAATTTACCACAAGGTGGATTAGTCATGTTAAAAGTAGTACAAAAAAAAGAACAATTAATTATACGAGTTTGCAATTCAGGAAAATTAAAATCCAATAAAACTTCTACCAAAGTAGGTGTTAAAAATATTAAAAAACGCTTATCTTTAATGTATGGAAACCAAGCTTCTTTTTCTTTAAAAGAAAAGGAAAACATGGTTACAGCAATGATACAAATACCTTTATAGATGCCTAAAATTACTGCCATAATAGTAGAAGATTCAAGATTAGCAAGAGTAGAACTCAAAGAGTTGCTTAAAAATCACACACAAATTGAACTTATTGCCGAAGCCGAAAATGTAGCCAAAGCGTATGAAATAATTACGGCTGAAAATCCTGATTTACTTTTTTTAGACATAAATATGCCAGAAAAAGATGGCTTTCAGTTATTAGAAATGCTAGATAAAATACCTACGGTAATCTTTACAACAGCTTATGATGAATATGCCATAAAATCATTTGAATATAATGCGTTTGATTATTTATTAAAACCTATTCATCCTGAGCGATTTGATAAATCCATAGCAAAATTACTTCCCTTTATAGAAGAAAAAAAATTGCAAAGTAAAGAAAAAGTGTTAACCGTAAATGATCAAATTTTTATTAAGGAAGGAGAAAAATGTTGGATGGTAAAACTCAAAGATATTCTTCTTTTTGAAATTGTAGGTAATTATACAAGAGTGTATTTTTACAACTACAAACCGTTAATATACAAGTCCTTAAATAAGATTGAAGAAAAAATAGATTCTAAGCTATTTTTTAGAATAAACCGTCAGCAAATTATTAATATTTCTAAAATAGTTAAAGTTACTCCTTGGTTTAATGGTAAATTAAAAATGAAATTAGAACGTGAAATTGAAGTTGAAGTATCAAGAAGACAAGCTCTAAAATTTAGAAATGAGTTGGAATTTTGATTTGTGTAATTCTCTGATTATCACGGATTGTTAACCATCGTCATGCTGAATTTATTTCAGCATCTCATGATTACACAAAAAATCATACAACTTATTGCTCTCTTTGCGGTTAAAATCTCCCGCAGATTTCGCAGATTTTCGCAGAACTGTGTGGATATAGTATGTGTTTATTAGAACACTGATGTTACTGATGACGCTGATTTACGCTGATTGCTCACATCGTAATGCTGAATTTATTTCAGTTGCCCATACAGCTTTGTGTTCCTAGTGCTTTCTTTGTGGTCTTTGTGGTTTTATTTCCCGCAGATTTCGCAAATTTTCGCAGAACTGTGTGGATACTGTGTGCTTATGGAAACACGGGTGCTACAGAAGACACAGACCTTAGCCATGAATTACACTAATCTGCACGGATTTGCTCACGTCGTCATGCTGAATTTATTTCAGCATCTCATCTATGTAACTTTACAAATAAAGGTGTTTCTATATTTTCTATGTGCCTATTGTGGTTAAATTTTCCACAGATTACGCAGATTTCCGCAATGTTTATGGAAACGCAGATTTAACCACGAATTTTTACTGATTAGCGCGAATTTCTATAGTTTTCTATCTGTCCATTGTGATTTTTAAACAGTTTTTCACAAACACCTATATTTTCTATGTGCCTATTGTGGTTAAACAAAAAAAGCCCCGAAAAAATCGAGGCTTTTTAAACTATAAAGAAATTAATTATTATTTAATAACCAATTTTCTTGTTACTGAATTACCAGCTTCTTGTACTTTAATTAAGTATAAACCTGCATTTAAGTTTGCTACATTTAATGTAGTTCCATTAAGGTTTGTGTTTACAACTTGTTTACCTAAAATATCAAATATTTGAACATTTTTAGTTAGGTTTTGTGCAGTAGTAATATTTAATACATTTTTAGTTGGGTTTGGATACATGTTAAATCCTTTGATTGTGTTTTCTTCAACAGAAGCAGTGTGCACAACAATATCAGCAGCGTCTCTTGCCATTAAAACTTGTCCAAAATCTGAAGAACCTGCACCTGTTTTTTCTATTGGAAAACCAGTTACATCTACGGCAACGGTAGGAACAGCTGTTCCAATATAATCAGCACCATAATTTGTTCTAAAGTTAAAGCTATCTCCTCCAGAAGTCATAGGGTACACCGTATTATTCACATAATTTACATCAGGAGTGTTGTCAATCATTACGTTTTCTACAGTTACTAATTCTGCTTCATAATCTTCAAAATTAGTTGTTAAATCAGCTAAAGTAATAACTTGTGGAGTAATTGTTAAAGTTGATGGAGAAACAACAGTTGCATCCATTGTAGGAATAAATTGTAACATTCCTTTATATTCACCAAGTGTTCCTTTAATACCAGATAAACCATCACCTCTCATACCAGCAGTAATATTTCCAGCAGTATCATCAATTAAAATACCTGCAGTAGCATCTTGAATATATTTTTGACCTCTATAACTTTGTGCGTAATTAATAAACGCTTCTCCTGTTAATTCATAAAAACCTCCTTGAGCACCAGCTCTTAAAGCTGCTATATCTGCAACTTGTGTAAAACTTGATAATGTAAAAGTAACCGTTTGATTAACAGCAGGAGATATAGGTGCATGGCTATCATCAACCAATTCTAAATAAGCGGTATGTTGTCCATCTGCTAAACCAGTTAAAACAAAAGGAGTATTATCAAATTTCATAATAGGATTTGTAGTATCACCATCAACAACACAGTGTATGTGTCCGTCATGAGTTCCATCTGCAGCTCCTATATCAAAATTTGTTGCTGTAAAGCTTACTGTTACATCACCAGAAGGTAAGGTGTCTCCATTTGAAGGAGCAGTTATTGACAAACCTGGTAAAGCAGTAGCGTTATGAAAAAATGATAAATCATCCCAAATAACAACAGAAGCACCATAAGCACGTACTTCAAAATTTAATGTTGCAGCATCTGCAGGTGCATTAATAGTAGCAGTATATTCCGTCCAAACATTACCATTATTAGGTAAATAAGCATTATTAGGTCCTTTTAACTCAGGTGATTGTTGATCATTTGGTAAATAGTCACCAGCAGCATCTTTCCATGAAGCCCAAATTCTGGCATCAGTATCATCTCCTGAAACTACTTTATACCATAATGTTACTGTATAGTTGTCTCCTCCTGTAACAGTAACTGTCTGTGCTAAATCTTTAGTTCCAGGGTTAACTGTACCATCTCTTTTTGCAGCGTAAGTACCACCGTGAATATCAGTAGATTCTTGATCTAACACTTCCGCTTTAGTCCATCCAGTTGGAGTAGTTGCATCGTCCCAAGATTCTAAATTTCCATTTGTTAATAATTCTTGTCCAAAAGACAAACTAGTTACTAAAATAGCAACCATTAAAATGTAAAGTTTTTTCATAATATTATTGTTTTAAATTAGATTAAATATTTGCAACAAATATACAATATATTTTTTATTCTTTTTAATTAAAATAAAAAATAAGAATTAATTAACATAGAAACATATTATTAAGAACGGAATTAAGACGGATTTGCTTTAAGATACAAGACAAAAGAGGCAAGACAGAAGACAGAAGACAGTTCGTGTATAGATAATGCACTTATTATCAATATAACAACTATTTTATTGACAGTCATTAATACACAGCAGAAGAGTTAAGACCGTTTTGCTGAAAGACATTAATTAGGTTTTATAAAATAAATGTATTTTTGAACAAAATAAACCGCTTAAAATGGACATATTAAAATTTAAAAAAACCTATAAATTTGCTTTTTATTCTTCTTTTTTATTAGCAACTATTTCTTTTATCTTATTGTTTATTGTACTTCAGTTTTTTAGTGAAGCACATTTGTCTTATGCTTTTATTTTTGTGTTTAATGTATTGTTGTTTCTTTTTTCTTTTTTAATTATCCAGTATCGTGTAGAGAAATTTATATACAAGCGTATTCAAAAAATTTATAGAGAAGTTTCTGTTTTAAATATGGATGATTTTAATAAAAACACCATCACTTCAGATATGGCAACCTTATCAAAAAATGTTAAAAAGTTTGTTGATGATAAGCATATTGAAATTAAAACCTTAAAAGAACGTGAAAAATATAGACGTGAGTTTTTAGGTAATATTTCACACGAATTAAAAACACCTTTATTTACTGTTCAAGGCTATATTTTAACCTTATTGGAAGGCGCAATGGATGATAAAACCATTAGATTAAAATATTTAGAACGTGCTAATAATGGTGTAGAACGTTTAAACCATATTGTTAAAGATTTAGATATGATTTCAAAATTAGAAACAGGTGATTTGCAATTGAATAATCAAAAATTTAATATTTTATTGCTTATTGATACGGTTTTTGAATTGCTTGATATGGAGGCTTCTAAGCGAAATATTTCTTTACATTTAGACAAAATTTATGAAACACCTTTATTTGTTGTGGCTGATAAAAATAGAATTCAGCAAGTCCTTATCAATTTAGTTGCGAATGCTATTTATTATGGTTCAGCCAATGGTCATGTTATTGTGAGTGTACAGTATTTTTCTGAAACACAACTTATTATTGCTGTAGCTGATGATGGAGAGGGAATTCCAAATAGTAAATTACCAAGATTATTTGAACGTTTTTATAGAGTGGAAAAAAGTAGAGCTAGAAATCAAGGCGGAACAGGTCTAGGTCTTTCCATCGTTAAACATATTATTGAAGCGCATCAACAACAAGTCTTTGTTAAAAGCGAAGTTGGTAAAGGCTCTGTTTTTTCGTTTACTTTAGGACTTGTTTAGAAGGCGGTCGATCGTCTTTGGTTTTCTCATATCGTCATGCTGAACTTGTTTCAGCATCTGCCTAATCATCGTGAGATTCTGAAACGAGTTCAGAATGACGTGTTGGTAGTCTTTGGTCTTTGGTCTTTGGTCTTTGGTTTTCTCATATCGTCATGCTGAACTTGTTTCAGCATCTGCCTAATCATCGTGAGATTCTGAAACGAGTTTAGAATGACGTTTTGCTCCTTCTTCCGTCTTCGGTCTTCGGTCTTCCGTCTTCACTCTTCCATCTCAACGCTCACTCTAAAATCTCTTGAATATTGGGTTTAAAATAATTAGGTCCTTTCATTACTTTGCCATCTGCTCTGTAAATGGGTTTGCCATCTGCTCCTAATTTACTCATGTTTGAACGTTGAATTTCGTTAAAAACGGCTTCCATTTTGTCTTGCATTCCGTGTGAAAGCATTGTTCCGCATAAAATGTATAACATATCACCAAGCGCATCTGCAACTTCTACTAAATCGTTATTTTTTGCTGCTTCTAGGTATTCCTGATTTTCTTCTGCCATTAAATCAAATCGTAATTTAATTTCTTTATCGTTGGTAAAGGCAATGGGTGTTTTTCTATTGGTTATTCCAAAGGCGTTATGGAAGGTTTCTACTGCTTTTAGTTTGTTTTTCATGGTTTCTTGTAAAAGTGTTAAATTTTAATATTTCTCGCAAAGACGCAAAGGCGCAAAGTTTTGGGATTGTTAATCGTTGTCATTGGTCATTAGTTTTAGTCTTCTCATATCGTCATGCTGAATTTATTTCAGCATCTTTTTATACATCATAAGATTCTGAAACAAGTTCAGAATGACGTATTCCTTCTGTCTTATGTCTTCCGTCTTCTATCTTCACTCTCCCAACTTCCTCATAAGCTCCTCCACATTCTTCTTACTATTTCCAATAAAAATTGGACGTTTTAAAAAGGTGTATTCTTCAAGAATGAGTTGTTTAAAATCTTGTTCTGTTAATTTTTGATTTTTGAGTAATTTATACCGCTTGGCTCTTTTACTAAATAAAGCTTCATAACTTTGAGTAAATGAGTACATTTCTTCTAGTTGCGAAACAGTTATTGGCTGTGTTTTTATTTCTTTAAATTCAAAACTTTGATACATTTCATCAGAAACAAACTCTTTGATTTGTTTTAAAATTCGCCTGCAAGTATCGCAGGTTTTTAAGTGGTATATTTTTTTCATTTAAAACCTATTTTTGTTGTTTCACTTTCAAAATCAGTTGAATCAATATTGTATATGTCAGAAAGTTTTGTGTCTTGATGTAGGGTTTTGTTAAAGCCTAGTTTATTTGATAATTGTTGGGCTTTTTCTTTAGCTAAAGCTTTGAATTCGTATTTAGCAATCACGCGTCCTTTTCTTAGCAAGGCTTTATCTATCACTGTAAGCGGACTATTAAAAGTACAAATAATCTGAATACTCAAAATATCGGCTAATAAGCCATCAGATAAATTTAATAGGTTAGCAACGGCTGTATTTCCATCGCCTTTTCTTGATAAAATATCATCGGCATCTTCAATAATCAAAATAGAATTCTTGTTTTCTTCTAACTTTGAAATAAAATCGGGATTTGCCAAAGAACTTGCCATATTGCTTGGTATGAATAACTTTTTTTTACTTAGAATACTATTCAAATAACGCAAATAATGTGTTTTCCCTGTACCAGGTTCTCCGTAAAGGATAACCAAACCGTTGGCGTCTTTTTTATTTAATTCTTTAAGGATGGTTTTGTGAATTGGTAAAAAATCATCGTTGTAATTTTGTGTGATATCAATCTTAATTTTCTTAATATCAAAGGCTTTAAAATCGGAATAACCTCCATCATTAAACAACACTTCAATTTTGTTTTTATGAGTGTTTTTGGTTTTAAAACTGGCTTTTACCTCTTTAACAAAAGGTTTAAGTATTTTTTTATCTACCGTTTTTTTATATAAAATATGTACATCGTTGTCACTGTGATAATCTTTTGATATAAAGCCAATAACACCGTCAGCTAAAATAAAAAAGCTTCTTCCAGCTTGGTACTTTTCATTGTTAATAAGCTCTGTATGTAATACTAATTCGTGCTTTTTATTCCATTTTTTAAAAAGCTTTTCAATCGACACACCAGAAAAAATCATTCTAAACGGAATTTCAGCATAACGCTGTGTAAAAAAATGAATTGGATCTATATAATCACCATCTTCGTATTGTATAGGATATAAGCTGTTTTTCATTTGCTATTTTAATAGTTTTAGATGCAAAAATAAAGTATTTTTTAAGGAGTTATAAAAAATAAGTGTATTTTTACTAGAGTAAACTCATATTTTGATTCTACTGCAAATTTAGTGGAACAATAAGATTAAATTATGATTATAATTGAAATATGATTTTTAGATGGCATTCGAAAGCTAATCGTAAAATTTGAAATGAACCATTCATAACTATCAAATTTGATGTCTTAGAAGAATGTTGAATATGAATACTATATGTTCCAAATTAAAAAATATAAAGGAACACATAAACGCATCGTAGAATTTTCTGCTGTTTGAGTTCCGATAATAGATTTTGATTTGTAGGATGAATTATAAAACGGAACGAGTTTAAAAAATTTAGATTAGCTATCGTAAGCCTAGATACCCAATCAAGTTGAGCACAAGCTTTTTTGGTTCGTTTTTTTATCAATAAAAAAATGAACAAATAAGATATTATACTAATTCTTGTATTTTTAAGCATAAATATAAATTACTCATTATATTTGCAGTAGAACTAAAAATTATAAAAACAAACAGATGAAAAAAACACTATTTCTAATTTTTATTGTGTTAATTTCATGTAAAAAACCGATAGAACATCATATTGTTGTAAAAGATAAATTTCACACAAATTTAACTCTTGCCTTTGGTTCATGCAACAATCAACGAATAGAAAATAAGTTATTTAAGGAAATTGTTAAAAACAACCCTAAACTCTTTATTTGGGGAGGAGATATTATTTATTCTGATACTGATAATCCGTTAGTATTGGCAACTAATTATAAAAAATTTAAGCAAGACAGTATATATCAGCAATTCATTAAACAAGTTAAGGTAACAGGAACTTGGGACGACCATGATTATGGAGTAAATGATGGAGGAATTGAAAATCCAATTAAAGAAGAAGCAAAGCACTTATTTTTAGATTTTTTTGATGTATCAAAAGACAGTCCAAGACGAAATCAAGAAGGTGTATATTCATCAATTAGTGTGAAAAAAGACAGTAATAGTGTTAAAATAATAAATTTAGATACTCGTTTTTTTAGAACCGCTTTAACCAAAGACTCAACTGGTAAAAAACGCTATGTTCCTAATAAATATGGTGAAGGCAGTATGCTAGGAGAAACACAATGGCAATGGTTAGAAAGCGAATTAAAACACTCTAAGGCAACTTTTAATATTATTGTAAGTAGTATTCAGTTTTTATCAAATCAGCATGGTTTTGAAGCTTGGGGAAATATGCCTCACGAAGTGGATAAATTAAAACAGTTGATACTCAAATCAAAGGCAAAAAATGTTATTATTTTATCTGGAGATAGGCATATAGCAGAAATTTCAAAAACCAATATGGGTAAGTTTTATTATCCGTTAATTGATTTCACTTCTAGTGGTTTAACCCATTCTTACACCGCTTTTTCTGGAGAAGAAAACCCTTTCAGAGTGAGCAATGTTGTGTATAGCAAGAATTTTGGTTTATTAAAATTTAATTTTAAAACCAAGCAAGTTTTGTTTGAAATTAGAGGAAAAAACAATGTGCTTTTGGAACAATTTACACAACAATATTAGAGTGAATAGCAATTGTATTTTCTGAATTATTTATTAATTAAAAAGAGATAATTGCTTATCCAAATAAATCCCTTCTAAGGCTAATAATTTCTTTTTTGCAGATAAACCACCAGCATAACCAACCAATTTACCATTTGAGCCAATAATTCTATGGCAAGGAACAATAATTGAAATTGCATTTGCACCATTGGCACTTGCAACGACTCTTATTGCTTTTTCATTATGTAAATCTTTAGATAATTGCAAATACGACTTCGTTTCTCCAAAAGGGATTTTATACCAATTCAACATCAAAATACGCTATAAATTATTTATCTTTTCCCGTTTTACTGCACTTAAAATTTAAACCATAGCTATTGCTATGCTTGAAATTTGAAGATTGTAAAACAAAAAAATATTTCAAATTTATTTAGCGCATCTTGAAATAGAATTGGTATTAATCAACTCTTTCCAAACAGATTTTTGAAAATCTGTTCCTATTAAAAGTAAATCTAAATCAAATAGTTGTCGTTTTTTATCAAAATATTCTTTTAATTGTTGGATTGTTTTATGGATTATTGTTGATGGTTGTTCAATAAAATCAGCTTTTAAGCTTTTTTGTAATCTATAATCTATGGTTGAACGCATTTTACGATAGCGCCAATCTGCTAAACATAATTTATCATCAAAAGAAGCTAAAATAAGTTCACCAACAGGTGATTTGTAATACTGAAATTTAATTTTAGAAATCATCTTGTAAAGATATTAAAAATAATTCAGCTAGATTTTGTAATTTTGGAAATTCAAAAGAATAAAAAAGATGTCAAAATTTCATAGCTTAAAAATAAAATCTATTAAAAGAGAAACCAAAGATGCTGTTTCTATAACTTTTGATGTACCTAATGAGTTAAAAACCGAATTTCAATTTGTTGCAGGACAATATATCACACTAAAAACAACCATTGATAATCAAGAAGTAAGACGAGCTTACTCTTTGTGTTCTTCTCCAAATTTAGGTGAAATTACCATTGCTGTAAAACAAATAAAAGGTGGAAATTTCTCAGTTTTTGCAACCACAAAATTAAAAGAAGGCGATACTGTTGAGGTTTCTAAACCAGAAGGTAAATTTGTTTTAAAAACCAATTCATCAAATAATAAAAACTATTTGGCTTTTGCAGCAGGAAGTGGAATTACTCCTATAATGTCTATGATTAAGGACGTTTTAGAAACAGAAAAAAACAGTACATTTACTTTGGTTTTTGGAAATAAATCTACTTACGAAACTATTTTTTTTGATGAAATAAATCAGTTAGCAAAACAATATAATACACGGTTTTTTGTTCAATATGTATTTAGTAAAGAACAACCAAAAGATTCTTTATTTGGAAGAATAGACTCTTCCATTGTAAATTATATTTTAAAACAAAGAAAAGTAATTTTTAACGAAGTGTTTTTATGTGGACCAGAACAAATGATTATTACCGTAAAAGACACCTTGTTGGTAAAAGATTATGCTGAAAATAATATTCATTTTGAACTATTTAAAAGTAAATATAAAAAAGAAGAAAATACAATGAATGAAAATTTAAAATTAGATGGAGAAAGTGAGATTACCATTTTATTAGATGATGAAAACACCACTTTTAAAATGAAACAATCGGAGAATATTTTAACCGCTGCTTTAGCAGAAGATTTAGATGCTCCTTATTCTTGTCAAGGTGGTATTTGTAGTAGTTGTATGGCTAAAGTAGTTGAAGGAAAAGCAGTAATGAAATCCAATAGTATTCTTTCCGAAGAAGAAGTAGCTGAAGGTTATATTTTAACTTGTGAAGCACATCCTACTACTCCAAAAATTGTTATTGATTATGATGATGTTTAATAAAAAGAAAAACTCTTTAAACTATTTTAACAAAATCTAAATAACCAAAACGAAACATGAATTTTGACATAATTAACGCTTTACTCACAGGGTTTTTTCTTGCTTTTATGGTAGGTCCTGTTTTCTTTGTACTCTTAGAAACAAGTGCTACAAAAGGAATAAAAGCAGGAATTATATTTGATTTAGGCGTTATTTTAGCTGATATTATTTTTATAGTTATCTCCTTTTTTGGAAGTTTTAGTTTGTTGAATAGAATTAAAGACGATCCTAGATTATTTTTTGCAGGCGGAATTTTACTTTTTATTTTTGGGTTAATCACTTTTATAAAAGAAAAACAGAAAAAAATTATTTTAGACCCTAAATTGGTAGTTGTTGAAAAAACAAACTTGTTAAACTTGTTTGTTAAAGGGTTTTTACTTAATTTTATTAATGTAGGCGTTTTAGGTTTTTGGCTAGCGTTGGTTGTTGTAATTGGTTCTAATGTTGGTATGAATTCAGAGCGGATTTTTTGGTATTTTACCACCATTATTATCGGCTATTTTTTAACTGATTTAGGTAAAATAGCCCTAGCAAAACAATTAAAAAACAAGCTTACTCCTGCGGTAATTACCAAAATTAGAAAAATAATGGGTATTACCCTTATGGTTATAGGTTTAGCCGTAGCATCAAAAGGATTTATTCCTAAAGATACCATGAACAAAATTCAAACTCGTGTTGAAAATGTGATGGAGAAAGAATGATGCTTTTGGGAAAATCTCCCGCAGATTTTCGCAGAACTGTGTGGAGAGCTGTATGTTTATAGAAACACAGATATTATGGATAACGCAGATTTACAAAGATTTTTAGCAACTAATCATCAACAGATTAAAAACAAGTTCTGAATACCACTTTCTTCCTTCTTTGGTTTAATCTAAACCATTATGTTGAATTTAAATTAGCATCTATCAAACTCAAAACAGATTCTAAAACAAGTTCTGATTATTGCTATCTTCCGCTCTCTTTTGCTTTTAACAGATTTTTATCAATACCTTTTTACTTTTAAATGATAATTATTTTATCTTCGCAATTCTAAATCAGAACCAAATATGCTTTCATTTGATTATAAAAAATACAATACACTTGTAGGATGGGTTGTTTTTGCAATTGCCTTAATTACTTATACACTCACTATTGAACCAACCGTAAGTTATTGGGATTGTGGTGAATATATTTCAACATCGGTAAAATTAGAAGTTGGTCATCCACCAGGAGCACCACTGTTTCAAATGCTTGGTGCATTTTTTGCTATGTTTACAACAGATGCTACACACATTGCTCAAATGGTAAATTTTATGTCTGCTCTAGCAAGTGCATTTACCATTCTATTTTTATTTTGGACAATTACTATTTTGGCAAAGAAAATGGTTTTGATTAAAAATGAAGAATTAACTACCTCACAAAGCATCGCTGTTTTAGGAAGTGGTGTTGTAGGTGCTTTGGCTTACACTTTTTCTGATAGTTTTTGGTTTAGTGCAGTAGAAGCTGAGGTTTACGCTATGTCCTCTTTCTTAATGGCATTGCTCTTATGGCTTGGATTACGTTGGGAATCAGAGATAAATCAGCCTAGAGGTCATAAATGGTTATTACTTATTAGTTTTGTAGTTGGTTTATCGTTTGGAGTGCATATTTTATCCTTATTAGTTATTCCATCTATTGTATTTATTTACTTCTTTAAAAATTACACCGTAACTATTAAAAACTTCCTTATTGCAAATGTGGTTGCTATTTTAGTTTTAGCATTTGTCTTTAAATTCTTATTTCCTATGACGCTAAAATATTTTAGTGTAATGGAATTGTTCTTTGTAAACAGCATTGGTTTACCATTTAATTCTGGAAGTATCATTGCCTTAATTGTTTTGGTTGCACTCTTCTATTTTGGATTAAAATACACTAGAGAAAATAATCAAACTACTGCTAATCTATTAGTGTTATCGGTACTTTTTATCATGATAGGGTTTTCCTCTTGGCTCATGTTGCCAATTCGTGCCAATGCAAATACTACCATTAACGAAAACAATCCGTCTTCGGCAAGAGAACTTCTAGCTTATTACAACAGAGAGCAATATGGTGATGCCAATGTGTTTTATGATGATTTTTACACCACAGTTTATCAGCGTGAATACGATAAAGAGCACCCTTTTGTTGATGGTTCGCCTAAGTATGAAAAAGATAAAAAATTAGGTAAATACGTTATCGTTAATAAAAACGATTATAAAAATTCCGTTCCAAATTACGGTGATGCACACAAAGGATTTATTCCTAGAATGGTTGGCGAATCTCCAAGTACCATTGAAAATTATATTGCTATCACGCAATCCTTGCCAAAATTTAAACTCAAACCTGCTTTTCAAATAGACGATTATTATAAAGATATTTATCCTCAAATTCAAAAAGCGTACAATCAATTCAGACAACAATATCAAGCCAATCAGCTAAGTAGAAAAGAGTACATGGATTTTCTACAACAATATAGCGATTTTCTAAATATTGAAAAACCTAGCTTTGTTGATAATATTGGCTTTATGATAGATTATCAATTTGGCTATATGTATGGAAGGTATTTACTATGGAATTTTGTTGGAAGACAAGATGATATTCAAGGTCAGTTAGACAATCATGGAAATTGGTTGAGCGGAATTGATTTTATTGACAATCCACGTTTAGGTTCTCAGAAAGATTTACCCAAAGAAATCCTTGAAAATAAAGGACGAAATACCTACTATTTTTTACCTTTTATTTTGGGAATAATAGGACTTCTTTTTCAATTGCAAAAAGATCAAAAGAATTTTTATATGCTCTTGCTATTCTTTGCTTTTACAGGATTAGCAGTTATTTTTTATACCAACCCTAAACCTTTTGAACCTCGTGAGCGTGATTATGCCGTTGTTGGCTCGTTCTATATTTTTGCAGTATGGATAGGTTTTGGCGTTTTAGCACTTTACGAAGGACTTAAAAATCTCCTTAATCCAAAAATAACCGCTATTTTAGTAAGTGTGGTTGCTTTAATAACTGTTCCATTACTAATGGCAAATCAAAATTGGGATGATCACGATCGTTCGGGAAGATACACAGCACACCTCAACGCTAGAGCTTACCTTGATTCGTGTCAAGAAAACGCCATTATGTTTACCATTGGTGATAATGATACGTTTCCGCTTTGGTATTTACAAGAAGTGGAAGGCTACAGAACAGATATTAAACTTATAAATACCAGTTTATTTGCAACAGATTGGTATATAGATCAACAAAAAAGAGCGACCTACAAAGCTGCTCCAATTCCTTCGCAACTTACACACAAACAATACCGAACAGGAGCTTTAGATGCTGCTTATCACATTCCTAAAGATGTTTCTTCTATTGCCGTTAAAGACAATGATTCTAAAACCGCAATTGACAGTTTATTTGACGATAAAAACAAAAAAGAACAACGTATCGATATAAAATCTTTTATGAGTTGGATTGCTTCAAATAAAGCGCAAACTTTTGAAGATATTGCAGGAAACGGACATCCTATTAAAACCTATCCTACTAACAAATTACGCCTTTATGTAGATAAAGAAAAAGTGCTTAAAAACGGAATTGTACAACCAGAAGATGCAGATTTAATTGTGCCGTATATTGATATTGATATTGATGAAAGTGCTTTAAGTAAAAACCGAATTCTAATGCTTGATGTACTGGCAAATAATAATTGGGAAAGACCTATTTATTTTACAGGAGGAGCTTTTGCCGATGAAGAATATATTTGGTTAAAAGATTATCTTCAACAAGATGGTATGTCGTATAAATTTGCACCTATTAAAACACCATCTGATAGACGAAATATGTTGGATTTAGGTAGAATTAATTCCGATTTAATGTACAAAAACATCAAGAAAATAGACTGGAAAAACTCCAACAACCCAAATATTTATATTGATGTTGAATCTCGTAAAAATAGCATTTCCTTTAGAAGTATGCTTAACCGTTTAGCTGAGAAATTTATAGACGAAAAGAATTTTGCTAAAGCGGAAGAAATCTTAGATATATCTACCGAAAAATTACCTATAAAAATGTATAAACACTACAGTTTAGCATTAGGTTTAATTGAAAATTATTACAAAATTGACAAACCAGAAAAAGCAAGAAAAATTGCCGATGAACTCACAGGAATTTTCTTAGACAACCTGCGTTATTACGCATCTTTAAACGATGAAGAGCGGGAATACAATTACGATGATGCAGATACAGATATGCTTATGTACGGAAACATTATTGATGCAGCTACAACAGGGAAAGACAAGGCTTACGCTGAAAAAATAATTGACTTAGCACTAAAAAATATTCCATTTGATGTGTATCAAAAAGAAGGAATTGCACTTTCTGCCATTGAAGGATATTACAAAATAGGAAAACCAGAAAAAGCGCATGATTTATCTTTAAAACTCATCAATCATTACAACACAGAACTTACTAATTTTAGTAAGACCATAAAAAAAGTAAAAAATGTTTCTGCCTATTTCAACCGAATAAAACCAACAGTTGAATTCTATCAATACGTAATGAACGAAAGTGAAAAAACCGATACTGTTTTCTTTAAAAAATTACAAACAAGTTATGATAAGGCGTTTAAAATGTTAGAAAAAGCAATGGATTAGCCAGACTAACCAATATAAAAATGAAACTTTACACCATAAAAACGCCTCAATTCGTACAATCTTTTTACAAAGATTATACTTGGCGTTTAGGTGCAAAAAAAAAGGAGCTTTTTTTAACTTTTGATGATGGACCAACACCAGAAATCACACCTTTTGTGTTAGATGAATTAAAAAAACATCAAGCAAAGGCCTCTTTTTTCTGTATTGGAAAAAAAATAGTAAAATACCCAAAACTGTTTCAGAGAATTATAGACGAAGGACACACTATTGGAAACCATACCCAAGATCATTTAAACGGTTGGAAAACCGCTAATAAAACCTATTTAGAATCCGTTGAAAAATGCAATGAAGCCATAAATAAAACGAATATTACCAATCAAAAACTCTTTAGACCACCTTACGGAAAAATAAAAAAATCCCAAGCTAAAGAACTGATGTCGAAAGGCTACAAAATAATTATGTGGAGCATTTTAAGTGGCGATTTTGACACTTCACTACCAAAAGAAACCTGCTTAAAAAATGTATTAAAAAACACAACAAAAGGCGATATTATTGTATTTCATGACAGTAAAAAATCCGCTGAGAAAGTTAGCTATGCCTTACCCTTAGTTTTAAAGCATTTTAAAGAAAAAGATTTTGAGTTTAGTGTTTTTTAAAATTTGCAATTTTTAGCTCTACACTAAAACAAATATTTATATGATTGAAGCTAAAAATATAACTTTTAGATGGCATTCGAAAGCTAATTGTAAAATTTGAAATGAACGCATCTTGAAATTTTCTGCTGTTTGAGTTCCGTAAATAGGATTATGATTATTAGAACAAGTATTGTACGGAACGAGTTTAGAAAATTTAGATTATCCCTAAAAATTCATAAAAAAGGTTAAAATTAAATATAAAAACCTTATCTTTAACGTATTAAAGCAAGAGAAGGCAGCTTTAAAAATACCAAATTTTGAGTGATTTTTGCTATACTGTATTTTACAGAAAGAAGAAACATGTTTCAATAGATTTCTCTGAGTAAGGAATTAATACCAAATACACATTAAAATAAGCCTAATAAATCGCTTATTTTATCACTCCTTTTCTTCAAAAAACAGATCCATAACGTAGGCTATGAATAGATTTTTAATCATCAATGAATAAACTAAATCAATTTCTTTCAGCTGATTTCAAAATGTACTTGGTATAACCTTTTGTTTAGAAGAAACCTTAGGTGATAACAATTTATAAAAAACCTTACGCGAAATAGTTTCATAAAAATATTAAAAAAAAGAACCCAAATCTTCCCAGCACCCTTTATCGTGTAGGCAATCGTTAATATCATCAATGTCAAATTCTTCTGGATCAAAACCACCACCAAGCCAATCTAACATATCTTTATGATCTGGATGTTTTTTATCTGAAATAGTATTTAAAAGTTCTTCATAACCCCAAGTCCCACCACAATCTTCTGGTGGACAGGCTCTTTTTCCTTTAATACATGTTGGTAGTTTTTGGTTTATATCAACTACATCTACTATTTTTTCTAGTGTAATTATATGATCCCAACTATCACCAAAATCATAGGTATAAGATATTTTACTTTTGACTTTTTTTAAAACTTCAGAAAGTTTTAGTGTATTTGCGTCTATGGTCTCTTTAAAATCATCAAATTCTGAGGGTTTTGAAATAGTATAATTTTCATAATCAAAACTCCAAAGATGTGCATTTTCCCAACCCATTGTTACCTGAAGAATTTTATGTAATTCCATAAAACTTCGGTTTGATTTTACCAAAATTCGTCTCCAAATAGGAGGTTTTATATAATTTGGCTCTAATTGAATTTTTAATTGATAAACTTTCATTTTTATAATTTAATTGGTTACATATTTCTACGGTATTGACCACCAACACTAAAAAGTGAATGCGTTATTTCGCCTAAGGAGCATACTTTGGTAGCTTCCATTAACTGTTTTAATTATTGATAGGTTTTAAATAAAATTTATTTAGATTATTTTTACTTTATCTATATAGTACTCATCTTTTAAAGTATTTACACAAATATAAAACTATTTTTTCAATTGCGCTCGCAACAAAAGAATGATTTCATCCTTATCTTTTAAACGCTGCTCATATTGTTCTATGAGTTTTTCGGAGAGTTGATTTATAATATAGCCGTTATTTGAACTACCTCCTTGTTGGTTATTGTTTATTATTACTTTTTCAGTTTTAACCAAATCTTCAGGTTGTATTTCAAACAATTTACTAATAGGTTCTATATAGCTTGACCAAGAATGGCTTTCGCCATTTTCAATACGTGCATAAGTAGATTGTGATATGTGTAAATGGTCTGCTACTTGCTCTTGCGATAAGCCTTTTTGCTTACGTAAAGTTCTTATTTTTTTACCAACTAATACATTCATAAGTGCTATTATTTTTTGTGTTACAAAACTACAAAAATTTAACTTATGCAAAAACAGGTTTGTATTATGCGTTTTTTGAATAACAAAGTAGTGTAAATTGTTGCTAATATTGTACTTGTAAAATTGCAGTGTTAATTTCCCCCTTTTTAATATTGTAATATGAACAAGTAAAAATTATAGCCAAAAGCTATACCAAACATAATATTACGTAGTATTTAGACGTAAACTACAAGCGTCTTTAAAGCAAATTGTAGATATAATTAATCAAAAATATAGTAAAAAAATTAAAAATAATTTTGCTATGTTTTATAAAAAACTTATTTTTATGAAAAAATTAGAAATTAATCAAATGGAAGTTGTTGAAGGAGGCTCGTGTAGTTCTTTTGGAGCAGGTATATTTGCTGGTGCAATGGTTATCGGTATTGCGTCAGGAGGTGTTTTTATTGCTGTGGGCGCTCTTATTGGCGGTTGGGCAGGAGCAATGGGTTTCGGTGCCTGTCTTCATTTATAAAAAATTAACTTATATTATTAAATTTTGATATTATGAAAAAAATAAATTTACAACAAATGGAACAAATCCAAGGAGAGAGTTGGTTAGGTGATTTTTGCGCAGGTTTAAGTGTAGCCGGCCTTGCGGCTGTAGCTATAGGTTCAGGAGGTACTGCCTTCTTTTATATTGGTATAGGGTGCGTTGGAGTTAGTGTTTATGATGTAATTACCCAATAGTTAATTAATAGTTCCTATTGATTTTCAATATAGATAATCAATAGGAATTTAAATCTTATCTTGAACATGAAAAAATTATGTATAATGTTATTACCTCTAGCAATAATATATCAAGTGTATATTTTAATATTTCATATGTTTTTACATGTGGATATTTCATATTTTTCATTAAAAAATAGTATTCTAATGGTTGTAATTTCATTTTGTTCTTTTTTTTTGATAACTAAGAAGAAAGTTAAATAGTGTTATTCGTAAAAAAAAATATTTACAGCTTAAGCTTTATAGTTCTTATTAGTTTTCTAATCAGTGTAATATTTAAAAATTATTTAAACACTAATGAATTATTCTACAACTTTTATTCAGAACAACTAGTACAAGAACAATTAGATAAGCTAATAGAAACCCAACAAAAATGGTCATGGGTTGGTTACGCTATAACACCATTATTAATATTATTACGTAGTAGCATAGTTGCCCTTACCCTAAGTGTAGGCAATTTCTTTTATAATATGGATGAAATAGAATTACCAAAATTTAAAGATTTTTTTAGAATTGCTTTGTTAGGTGAGTTTGTATTGTTATTTGTAGGTGTTTTTAAATTGTTGTATTTCTTGTTTATAAAAACAGATTATAATCTGTTAGATATACAACGTTATTATCCGTTATCACTAATCAATTTTGCAGATATTGATAATTTAGAACCTTGGTTGGTATATCCTATACAAACCATAAACCTTTTTGAAATCACTTATTTTATTGTTTTAGTTTACGGTATGCACAAACTTTTAAAAAGTAACTATTGGCGTGATTTTGAGATTACAGCTGTTAGTTATGGTATTGGTCTGTTAATATGGTTAGGGCTTGTTACCTTTTTAATACTCAATTTTACTTAAATGAAAAAACACCTAAAACTAATTATTGCTATACTTATTTTAAGTGTAGTTTTTTATTTAGCTTATAGTATTAATACTAACCTAAATCATAAAAAAGAAGTTGCAGAGCGCATAAAAACAATACCAAATTTTAGTTTTAAAACCATAGAAAATACAGATTTTACTCAAAACAATATTAGTAATAATTTACCAAAACTCTTTATTTACTTTAATAGTGAGTGTGAATTTTGTAATGCAGAAGCAGGAAAAATACAAGAAAATTTAGAGCGTTTAAAAAATGTACAATTATTATTTATTTCTCACGAAGAAATTAATGGTATCATAAATTTTGCCAACAAACACCAATTAGAAAACAAACCTAATATTATCTTTTTATCAGACAGTAAATTAGAATTTTCAGAATTATTTGATGCTAAAACATTGCCTTTTATGCTTTTATACAGTAAGGGAAATAAACTTATAAAAAAATTTAAAGGCATTACAAATCCAAAAAAAATACTTACTTATTTATTTACCAAAATAAAATGAACTATGATAAGCATTATTATTAGTTTATGTGTATTGATACTTAATCTATGTACACATTGTTTTAATTAAAAGATGAATAAAGAAAAAAAATTAAACAAAACCTTAGTCTTACAACACGACCAGAGCGACTGTGGTGTTGCTTGCTTATTGTCCGTTATTAAATATTATCAAGGCAATAACTCTTTGGAAAAATTAAGAGAAATAAGCGGTACTACAAAACAAGGCACAAGTTTACTTGGTCTGTATCAAGCTGCTAATGGGTTAGGATTTAAAGCAAGTGGCAATCAAGCTGATATTCAAGCCTTAATAGACCATAAAGAACCATTAATATTACATATTGTAATTGATGAACGGTTACAGCACTATGTAGTTTGTTATGGTTTTGAAAATAATAAATTTATTATTGGCGATCCTGCAAAAGGCATTACTTATTATAGTAAAGAGGAATTGTTAAAAATTTGGAAATCTAAAACTTGTTTAACCTTAACACCAACCCCAAATTTTGTAAAAGAAGTTGAAACTAGGAGAACAAAAAAAGAATGGTTTTTAAAACTAATACAAAAAGACAAACAACTTTTAATTATTAGTGTTGTTTTTGGTGTTGGAGTTGCTTTATTAGGTATGGCAATGTCTATTTTTTCACAAAAATTAATA
>Ga0256840_1001180_pt1 | contig 25036 bp, 27 predicted proteins | sample 355202metaG_FD_185969 | JGI IMG/M metagenome (GOLD analysis project Ga0256840, IMG submission 185969) | Hydrothermal vent microbial communities from Mid Atlantic Ridge, Atlantic Ocean - 355-202 | ecosystem: Environmental > Aquatic > Marine > Hydrothermal vents | place: Atlantic Ocean: Mid...
GTAAGACCTCGTTTTCTAAATGCGTATCTCTCAATACTTGACAACTTTCTAAAATCCATTTTTTCCATAGCAGAAAGATACAACTTTTAATTCAAATAATTACGATTAATTACCGTTAAGTTAATATAATGTTATTTTCATGTAAAAGTGATGATAATACACCAACAGAAGAAATACTGATTTTTGGTGAAAAAGGAACACATGAAGTAGCAACAACCTCACAAAGTACTAACCAAAATTCAACGGCATATTATCCAAGTGATATCAGTACAATGAATCGTAAAACACCTGTTATATTTTTTATTTCAGGATGGACAACCACAACACCAGCAACAAGGTATGATTCATTATTCAGGTTTATAGCTAGTCATGGTTATACCGTAATATATCAATTGCAAGGGGCAGTTACAAATTCAAATTTTGCTATAAATGGTTTAGAAACATTTTTAAACAGTAATGATGATATTATTAAAAACACCATAGTTCCTAACTTAGATACTACAAAATTAGGAGTTTTAGGACACTCTGCTGGTGGAGGTATGACACTCACAGTATTAAAACATTTTTCAGATTTAGGCTATGGTAATAATGGAAGATTAGTAATGATGTATGACCCTTGGTTTGCGTTTGATATGAGTAAATCAAACATTCAAAACCTACCAAATAACACCAATGTAATACTTGAACAGTTTGGAATAAGAGGTAATAATGATACAAATAGAACAGATGCTAGAATTCCATTAACTATATATTCACTGCTCGAATCTATTTCTGATGAACATAAAGATTATTATGTATATGATCAACAAAATGCAGATCATAAATATCCGTATGGTAATGAACGCCCATATACTGAAATGCAAGGAATATTAAAACCATTAGATGCATTAATGTATTATACTTTTGAAAATAATCAAAGTGAACAGGCGAGAAAAGCTGCATTAGAAAATGGAAATGATAATCCTTATGATAATGGAAATGGTATTCAAGAAGTCTTACCTCAGTACGATTACCCTTGTAATGGAGTAAACACACTAATAAACTATTGCGAAATTATTCCTTAAAAAAGAAAAACTATTTATTAAAACTGATAATTAGCACCTTTTATCCTTGTAATACGAAATAACTTTGTACAAAATTATAATACTATGTATAAATCCGTAACAGCTGAAGAAGCTGTAAAAGTTATAAAAAATTACGATAGAATTTATGTACAAGCTGCTGCTGCCGCACCACAAATTTTAATAAATGCAATGACAGCAAGGCATAGTGAACTTAAAAATGTAGAAGTTTCTCATTTACATATAGAGGGAGAAGCGCCTTATGCCGATATAAAATATAAAGACAGTTTTCATGTAAATTCCTTTTTTATAGGTAAAAATGTACGACACACATTACAAGCAGGTAATGGATCCTATACTCCTGTTTTTTTAAGTGAATTACCTATTCTGTTCAAACGAAATATTGTACCTATTGATGTTGCTTTTATTCAGGTATCGGTACCTGATAAACATGGTTATTGTTCACTTGGTGTTTCTGTAGAAGCAACATTAGCGGCCATAGATAATGCAAAACATGTAATTGCACAAATAAACCCACAAATGCCAAGAACACATGGCGATGGTATTATTCATGTATCGGAATTAGATATTTTTGTAGAGCATGATTCACCAATTCATAGTCATACAATATCAGAACCAACAGCTATTGAAACTAAAATAGGAGATTATGTGGCTTCGTTAATTGATGATGGTAGTACCTTACAAATGGGAATAGGTAGCATACCTAATGCAGTTTTAACAAGATTAACAAATCACAAAAATCTTGGGCTACATACCGAAATGTTTTCGGATGGTGTTATTGATTTAATATTAAACGATGTTATTAATGGAAATAATAAAGGGGTAAATCCTGGTAGAGCAATGGCAACTTTTTTAATGGGTAGTCAAAAACTTTACGATTATGTAGATGATAATCCGTTTGTAGAAATGAGAGCAGCAGACTTTGTAAATGATGTAGCTATGATACGTAAAAATCCAAAAATGGTGGCTATAAATTCTGCCATAGAAATTGATGTAACTGGGCAAGTTTGTGCTGATAGTATTGGTACAAAAATGCATTCGGGCGTTGGCGGTCAAATGGATTTTATACGTGGAGCATCGTTAAGCAAAGAAGGTAAAGCAATAATTGCACTACCCTCACAAACTAAAAAAGGTATTAGTAGAATTGTACCTTTTTTAAAAAAAGGAGCAGGTGTTGTTACTACAAGAGCTCATATACACTACGTTGTAACGGAATATGGTATTGCTAATTTATATGGTAAAACAATTAAACAACGCATACAGGCACTACTAAAAATAGCACATCCAGATCATATAGAACATATTGAAAAAGAGTATTTTAACGGAATTAAATAAAAATTTTTATAACTTAAAAGTATTTGTATATTTACAGAGAGAAAAATCATCTCTGTAAATAAATAATATAATTATGCGTAAAATAGTAATAGTAATTACTGTGTTTCTTATAAACACGTCATTTTTTGCTCAGGTAACTAATACTGGTGAGCCTAAAAGTTGGAAACTACAAAATGACACAAAATCAATAATAAAACATCAATTACCTAAAATTAATTTAGAAAAATTAAAAAAGGAAGATTTGGTAAATGATAAATTAGCCATGCCTTGGCGTTTTGGTTTTAAACACAACATAAACTTAGGTTTTGAAGATGGTGTGTGGACTACTCTAGAAAATGGTGATCGTATTTGGCGTATAAATATTGAATCTAATGATGCAATATCTATGAATGTTATTTTTGATGAATTTTTAATGCCTATTGGCGGAAAAGTTTATCTATATAATAATGATAGAACTGATTTATTAGGTGCATATACTGCAACACAAAATCAAAAAAGTGAAAGTTTAGGTACTTGGTTGGTAAAAGGTTCTAATTTATGGATTGAATATTTTGAACCTGCAAGTGTAAAAAATCAAGGGAAGTTACATATAAGTTCTGTTACACATGGTTATAGAAATGCTAGTACTTATAAAAGAGATAAATCACTTGGTGATTCTGGTGACTGTAACCAAGATGTAAATTGTCCTATTGGTAATGATTGGGAAGCACATAAAGACAATAATAAAAAATCTGTGGCAATATTAATTTCTGGCGGTAGTAGTTTTTGTTCTGGTGCATTAATAAATAATACTGCTAATGACCAAAAAGGATATTTTTTAACTGCAAACCATTGTTATGCAAATCCTACAAATTGGTCTTTTTTGTTTGGTTGGATTAGTCCAAATCCTGTTTGTGCTAGTACTGCAGATAGTACAAATGGTCCAATAAATATGTCTATTAGTGGTGCTACATTTAGAGCAAAAAACGCTAACTCTGATTTTGCTTTAGTTGAAATAAACCCTACAATACCTAATGCTTGGAACAGAACTTGGGCTGGTTGGGATAAATCGGATGCTAATCCTACTTTTGAAGTAGGTATACATCATCCATCCGGCGATATTATGAAAATTTGTAGAGATAATACTGGTGCTATAAAAGCTCCTAATGGAAACCCTGTTGCACAAACTTGGGAGATTACTGCTGATGGTGGTGGTTGGGAATTAGGTGTTACCGAAGGTGGTTCTTCTGGTTCGCCTTTATTTGATCAGAATGGTAAAATAATTGGGCAATTGTATGGTGGTTTAGCTGCTTGTACTGGTACTGTTGATAATTCTAAACTTGATCATTATGGTCGTTTTGCTATTTCGTGGGACGCTATCGCTGGTAATACCAACCAATTAAAACCTTGGCTTGATCCTAACAATACCAACCAAAATACTATTGATAGTTATCCTCCATTACAAGTTTTTGATCTAGATGCTGGTATCTCGGTTAATATCCCTGATATTGGTTGTAGCGAAGATCAAATTAACCCTATGATCATTATAAGAAATATTGGGTCCTTAACACTTACTAGCGCTACTATTAATTGGAATGTAGATAATGGTTCTGACACTGTTATTAACTGGACTGGTTCTTTAGCTCAATATGAATTTGAAAGTGTTCCTCTAGGTAATATAACGGTTAATAATACATTAACAATAAATGCTACTGTTAGCAATCCTAATAATGGTACTGATGAAAACAATACCAATAATTCTGGTTCTGATACTATTTCTATTGGTGGTTACCAAACCACTCAAATACATTTGGATTTACTAACCGATGATTTTTGTGAAGAAACTTCTTGGGAGTTTAAAGATGAATCTGGTACTGTTTTATATAGTGGCGGTCCTTATGCTATTAACCAACAAGATAATACTCGTTTTATCGAAAACTTTAATGTTAACCCAGAATCGTGTTATACTTTTACTATAATTGATACTGCTACAAACCCTGATGGTATTTGTTGTGGTTTTGGTAATGGTTCTTACACTTTAACAGATGATAATAATGCTATTATTTTTTCTGGTGGTAGTTTTGGTAATTCCGAAACTACTGAAATTGCTACTAAAACTATTAATTTTAGGTCATTTACTGCCGAAAATATTAAAATACACCCTATTCCTACTAAAAATAATATTATGATTAACCTCGGTCTTATTTCTGGAAAGTTTTCTTATGTTTTAGCTAATACTTTAGGGCAAAAAATACAACAAGGTAGCTTACAAAGTGCACAAAATACTGTAGATATTAGTAACCTTAATGATGGTGTTTACTTTTTAAGAATTGATAGTAGTATCTCTAAAAAATCCATTACTAAAAAGATTATTTTAAATAAATAGTCGTAACCTGAGTTCGACTATAAAGGCAATTTTACTGAAAGACTTAAAAAAAGAGGCTGTCTAAAAATCATCATTCCAAACAAAATTAAGGAATGATGATTTTTAGACAGCCTTTTTTACTATAAATAATTCTATTTATTTTTCTTCTTTTAGCGTATCAAAAATCTTTGTTTCTAGTTCCTCCATTAGTTCTGGGTTATCTGCTATTAATCCTTTTACTGCATCTCTTCCTTGTCCTAATTTTGTTTCGCCATAGCTAAACCATGATCCACTTTTCTTTACTATATTATATTCTACTGCTAGGTCTAAGATTTCTCCTACTTTAGATATTCCTTTTCCATACATGATATCAAATTCTGCTATTTGAAACGGTGGTGCTACTTTATTTTTAACCACTTTTACTTTGGTTAAATTCCCGATTACTTTATCGCCATCTTTTATTTGTGTTCTTCTTCGTATATCTAATCGTACCGATGCATAAAATTTTAGTGCATTTCCTCCTGTTGTTGTTTCAGGATTTCCGAACATTACTCCTATTTTTTCTCTTAACTGGTTTATAAATATTACCGTACAATTGGTTTTACTTATTGTACCTGTTAACTTACGTAATGCTTGTGACATTAACCTTGCATGTAATCCCATTTTTGAGTCTCCCATTTCGCCATCTATCTCACTTTTTGGTGTTAATGCTGCCACGGAATCTACTACTAAAATATCTATTGCTCCTGAGCTTATTAAATTATCTGCTATTTCTAAGGCTTGCTCTCCATAATCTGGTTGCGAAATAATTAAATTATCTATATCAATGCCTAAATTTGCTGCATAAAATCGATCAAATGCGTGTTCTGCATCTATAAATGCTGCTATTCCTCCTGCTTTTTGTGCTTCGGCTATGGCATGTAATGCTAAGGTCGTTTTACCTGATGATTCTGGTCCGTAAATTTCTATTACTCTTCCTCTTGGATATCCTCCTACGCCTAATGCTAAATCTAATCCTAATGATCCTGATGATATTGCTTCTATATCTATATGTGCTACATCGCCTAATTTCATTACTGCTCCTTTTCCGTAACTCTTATCTAACTTATCTAGTGTTAGTTGTAATGCTTTTAACTTTGCTTCTTTTTCTTTGTCTACTGCTGCTTTTGCCATAATTTTGTTGTTTTATTGGGTTGCTAAATTACTATTTTATTGTGAATTTATTTTAATTCTACTGCAAAAGTAAATTGCTTGGGTGACAACAGTATGTCAACATGTTTTTTTATTTTTAAAAAAATTTAACCAAAAATAGTCAGGGCTTCACTGTTAGTGAAACCCTGACTACTATTAATTCTAATGTTGTTCATCAAAATATTTGGATAAATTAAATGTTGCAAAATGCTCAAAGGCTATACTGGTTATTTGTAGCGTTTCTATTTTATCTAATCTAAATTCTCTTATGTCTTTCCTTAACATACAATATGCTATTAATATCCAATCGTTTTCTGTAAAATATAAGGCTAGTGGTTTTACATTCCGTTTGGTTGTTTCGTTTTTATATATAGATTTATAGGTAAGGTGTAATTCTAAAAAGTCCGTTATTCCTGTTTGTATTTTTGATAAATAATCACTTTTTGGGTTTATTTTATATTTGTTATCTGCTCCTATGCGCTCTTCTAGCAATTCTATTTTCTTTTTTTGCTGGTTTCGCAATACAGATTTTATTTTTATTAATGCCGATGTATAGTTTTTGGTTAAGGACTTTTCGTTTTTTTGGTTTACCAGTTTATCTGCCGTTATCATAGCATTTGCTTCTTCTTCGGTAAACATTATTGGTGGTAACCGATAGCCCTCTACTATAAAATAGCCTATGCCATTTTCGGAGCCTATTGGTACGCCTGCTTGCTCTAAGGTTCTTATATCTCTATATACGGTTCTGAGGCTTATTTCAAAGCGTTCTGCTATGCTTTTTGCTGTTACTACGCGCTTGGATTGTAATTGCGTTAATATTGCTGTTATGCGGTTTATTCTGTTCATCTTAATAATTTCTTTTACGTGGTAAATTTCGTGAAATTGTTTTTAAAATGAATGGTTATTGGTATTAAAATATTTGTTTTTTTATTTTAGAGGTCAATAGATAATTTTATATTGAAATGCTTTTTGCTTGGTACTTGTTTTATTTTCTCGCAAAGGGCGCAAAGTATAAGAAATACTCTTGTTTACGCAAAGGACGCTAAGTTAAAAACACACAAACCTGCCTGTTGGCAAAGCAAAGGGCACAAATAAATTTAATCGATAAGTGAATCCTATCTACTGACCTTTTTTTAATTTTATACTGGTTTTAAAAATCCTGCTACTATTGGTATGCTTATTCCAAAAAATGTTGTTGCCATTTTAGATACGCTTTGTATGGTTTTATCATCTAATATTACCCAAATAACTATGGATGTTATTCCTATTATTATATAGGATAATGCAAATATAAACCCTAATATTTCTTGTTTTTTTGGATTTGTATTGTCTGTTACAAACGATCCTAAATTCATTAGTTTTAATGTTCTGTTTGAATTCTTGGACTCTTCTGTACCTTTTGATGTTATACCAAAACTTGCTGCTACAAAGCCTCCTATTAAGCCTGTTAATCCACTAAGTATATGTTTTAATGAGCCTTTAGTTATATCTGTATTTGGTTGTGGATTATCGAATGCGTACCAAAACACATAAATTGCACATGCTATAAACCCGATCAGGGTTGCTCCTACTATTATTTGTGTTAATATATTTTTGTATTTCATTTTAGGTGGTTTTAAAATTAAACTATTCTATTTCTTCCTTTGTTTTTGTTTTAAAAATATTTTTATCAAATCTAAATGTTACTGCTATAAACGGATTTACTGTATATAATTTATTATGTAAGCTTTCATATTCTAAATTTTCTTTTATTATTTGATTTTCTTTGTATTGCCCTACTAAAAAATCTTGTTTATATGCTGTTAAACCTACTACCAAACTTATATTTTGATTGTAAAATAACGAACCTCCTAAAAATACAGATGGTGAATCTAAATCATATCCTAGCCCTGCTGTAAAACCCCAAGAAATATTTTCATTCAAATCTTGATTTGGTAACCATGTAAAAAATACTGTTGGTATGTATTCTATTTTTTTTCTATCTTCTTTTTTGGTAATTGTAAAATCTTCATCATTTTGCTTAGTAAAATAGGTTGTTTCTTTATGAAACGTATTTGTTGCAAATGCAAAACCATAACTTGTTATCCATTTTCCTCTACTTGGTGTTTTATAAGTGGTTTTCCATGTTATTATTGAGTCTTTTGTTTTTATTGAGTCTATTTTTCTTTGTATTTTTACTTCTAATTGTTCTCCTTTTTTTAGATTAAATGTTTCTTGTAGCGTTAAACTTGTACTTCGTAATAATTCTTTTGCTGCTAAAATATATTCTTTACATCCTGTTGTATCTGTTTCCATTTTCTTTATAAATTCTTTAATTTTTTTAGATATTTTAGGTATTTCAGATTCTTTAGATTTTTCTAATTCTATTTTTAGATTTTCAAATTCTTGACAATTTAAAGGATCTAAAAGATTTAAAAATTTTACTGAATATGTTAAAGCTTCAATCTCTTGAAAACTTGTTTCTGTAGAAATAAAGTATTTATAATTTGGGTTTCTGTTTATAATTTTAATTTTAAAATCTTCTTTCACTTTTATAGATTTAGTATGAGTGTTTTTTTGTGCTAAATCTATAATTTTAATTTCTTGTGCATTGGTTGTAATAAACCAAAAACTGATTACTAGTAATATTGTTCTCATAATTTTGTTTGTTTTAAAATTTTTATAATTCATAGGTTAATCCTAAAGTAAACTTAGTAAACCTATCTGCTGCTGAAAATAATTGAATATTTACTGGTTGATTATTTACTGATGCATCAAAATATTCTCTTTTTGGTGCATTAATATATTCATATAAAAAGGTGCCTCTAAACCCTATTTTTGAAGTTAATTTTACAGATGCTGTTGTTGACCATTCTATTCTGTAATTAGTTTTAGTGCTTCTTAAATTATTAAAGATTACTTTATCATTTAATTCTCCTTCTGAAATACCTAATTTGAGATATGCTCTAGTATTAAATGTTAATTCATTTATATTTAAGTCTAGGTTTGGTCCTAAAACAAACCTTACTAAATTTGTTGGGTCAAAGTTGTTTTTTTTAGGATTTAAACTATTATTATATAATTTAACAGAATCATTTGTTTTTTCTATTTCATAATTAATACCTGCTAATACTGAAATTCTAATTCTACTTTTTCTTTTTCTAAGAGATTGTAATGCTCTTTCTGAGGATGTTCTAAATGCTTTCTTTTCTTTTTCGTTAAACTGTATTAATTGGCATATAGTATCATTACAAATAGTTAAATTATCAATATTTATATCTTTATCTTTTTTATAAAAAGTATCATATTCTTCTTTTCCTACTTTCGTTAGTCTGTTATTTTCTGTAACTTTTTTATACTTTTTACCTGATAAATAAATATTTCTAACTATACCTATCCCTACTTCATATCGTTGATTAATATTTAAATAATCATTACTACTTCTTTTAATAAATCCATACCCTTCATAATCTAATTTATTAGAAAAATGGTGGTCGTAAGACATACCTAATGTGGATAAATTTTCTACCAATTTTGTATCTCTTAATTGTAAATTTACATTAGAATCGAATTTAAACTCTCCTGGAAATGTTCCTCTTTTTAAATGCACTCCTACATCTATTCTTGTAATTTCTAAATCTTTAGAATCATTGTTTTCTATTCCAAAATTTAATTTTCCTGTAAATGTATTTTGAATTTCTTCTTGTTTTCTTATCAATAGTAAATATTCTAATAAATCCTTTTTTATATATTTTATAGAGCCTATTGTATAACTACTATCTAATAAAACAGAATCTTTTAATAATTCATAATAAATTTTATCAATTGTTTTTCTAGAATCTTGACTATTTACTTTTAATACCAACATAAATATGGAAATACAAAGTATTGTTTTTATATAATTTTTCATCTTTTATTGTTTTTGTTATTTTATAGACTTTAATAAATGTCTGTTTAATTTATTAATACACCTCAAAAGACCCTAATAACCTGAGTTCGACCTAATATTTGTTTTCAGTTTGAATAAATTTTTATTCAATTTGAAGTCAAATTCTCAAAGGACTAACTGGTTAGTTTAAAAGAATTTGGCAAGAATTGGAAAAAATTCATCAAATCCGAAGGAAATCCAAAGAAAAGGTAATCTTTTTCATGAATAATTTTTGAAATATCTAGATATTCCTTCAAATTTTCATTTCAAATCTCACCTTTTCTTTGAATTCTGAAAATTAAATCTTAGGTCGAACTCAGGTTAATACATATAAGCCTGTTGTACTTGGGGACCATGAAGAGAGAAGAATAAATACTTCCTTTCCATATACATCTATACTTGAATAATTGGTTAATTTAGAAGCTATTTGAACGCCATCTACAATAACTATAAATTCGTAATTTTTAAATCTATCTACTTGTGGTTCTAGTTTATCTATATACAATCTTATTCCTCTTGGCTTTTTCATACTTACAACTAAAGACGGTCCATTATTGCCATTAAAAGCCCAATATCCTTTCAATTTATTTTGACTTGGATAACTAATTAAATTATAATTTAGATAAACATTTCGTTTTGTAATTCCACTTACTCTAAAAACATCTATCTGATTTCCTTCTATAAATGGTTGCCCTTTTGGATATAATAAAACTGGTTTATTATTATAACTTATAAATTTTCCATTTACTCTTACTCGTAGTGGTGTTTCATATTTTCTGTTATGTGGTATTGGGTTGTTATATATCTTATAACCTATTTTATTAAAACCATCCATTGTTACTGTTGCGTATTTTCGATTTATTGGTAAAAATATTTTACCGTCTTTAAGTTCTTGTGTTTGACAATAGGTTGTGATTGTTAATAGGCTAATTAGAAAAAATATTATTATTTTCATTGTTGCTTTTTTTTATTTGATTACTAATTCCTTTTTATTTTTATTAATCCATTGTAAATATTTCTTAGATTTTACAAATTTTGTTATTTCTAATTGGTTTACTTCTTCTATTGTTTTTGGAGCTTTTATGGGCTTCACACTATCTTCTATGTCTATATTTTTGGTTTTGTAATTTTTATTTTCTTCTACTTTTAACCAAAATATTTTTTTAATAGTTTTATTGTATCTATTATTATTTCCGTTATACCTATTGTTATTATAATTATGCTCTTCTATACTTCTAGTGCTATTTGCATTAAAATCTATATTGTAATATCCTGGTCCATCAAACCGAAATCTTGTTGCTGTAAATTTTTTAGCATCTAATTGTATTGCTGGTGTTGGCATACCTTGTAAGTTTACACTGCCTTGTTGTCCGTTATTTAAATGTACATTTAACTTTGGTTGGGTTTTGGTTGGTCCTGCATCTGCTCCCTTACCACACTCATCTTCTTCCCATTTATTAAATATATGTGTTCCCATTTGTAATATGTCCCCAACCATAACTCCCAATTGTGCTGGATTCTCATTATTAAAATATTCTCCTGTTCTTTCATTATACATTAGTAAGTTTTCACTTTGCCCATCTAAATAATCGGATCCATATTCATCATATAAGTTTATTAATTTTGGTATTAATAAATCTGCTGCTTTTATTATACTACAATCATCACAACTTATATTGGTAAATATTACTAATGGTATGGCAAGTATTGGTATTATTATATTTTTAAGTTTCATAAAATATTTTTAAAGTTTTACTAAATGATTTAATACCACAAACCTATGACCAATAAGCACAAAAAAAAATACCCAATAATGGGTATTTTTGATATTAAGTTTTATTTGTAAAAAGTACGTTTAGAATTTATACTTTTTTTCTAGTGAATATCTTAGTAATTCTCCTTTTCCTCTTAGACCTAGTACTCGTATTATATTTTTGCGGTGTGTTTCTACTGTTTGTACACCTATAAATAGTTTTTCTGCTATTTCTCTGGTGGATTTACCTAATGCTATGAGTTCTATTATTTCTATTTGCCTGCTGGTTAGTATGCTTTTCTTCTTAGTTGTTTTCTTGGTTGTTTTTTCTAGTTCTAAGGCATTTGTATTTAGATTTGTATCGATATATTGTTTTCCTTTTGATACCTTTTTTAATGCTTCTAATACTTCTTGTAAACTTGCGCTTTTTAGTATATATCCTGTTGCTCCTGCTTGCATCATTTTTTCTACTGCTTCAGTTTGGTCAAACATGGTAAATGCTAATATATGTATGTGTGGGTACTTCTTTTTTATTTTTTTTGTTGCTTCTATGCCATCTAGTTTTGGCATTTTTATATCCATTAATATGGTATTTGGTCTTTTTAAATCTACTAGTTTTAATAAGTCTTCTCCATTATTTACGGTGCCTACTATATTTATTTCTTCTTCATAACTCAATAATAATAATATACCATCTATTAGTGATTGATGATCTTCGGCTATGGCTAAATGTATCATATTGGTATGTCTATTATTATGGTTGTTCCATTTTCTATTATGGATTCTATGGTTATTGTTCCTTCTAAAAATTCTACTCGTTTTTCGATACTTTTTATTCCCATTCCTTCTTTTTTGGCAATGTTTTCTATATTAAAACCTACGCCATTATCCTCTACCATTATATTTAATGATTCTTTATGATTTATTATATGTATGGTTACTTGTGTTGCTTTGGCGTGTTTTATTATGTTAGTTAGTAACTCTTGTATTATCCTAAATATGGTTATTTCTAGTGTGTTTTGTAATCTGTTTTCTAATCCATGTTCTTTTATTTCTATTTGTATTTTGTTTAGTTTGGCTATTTTATGTGCGTTATTTTTTATTGCTTTTAACAAGCCTTGTTTTGCTATTACTCCTGAGTTTTTTGCTTGTGCTATTAATCGTATTTTTTGGTATGCTTCTTTTATTAATGTTTTTGTTTGTTTGAATAAACTTTCTGACTCTTCACTTTCTCTATGGTTGTATAGGTTTTCAAAATTATATTGTAGTGTGGTCATTAATGCACCTAAATCATCGTGTAAATCACTTGCTATTAGTTGGCGTTCTTTTTCTTGTCCTACTAGCATTGCATCTATTGCTATTAACTCTTGCTCTTTTAATAAATTACTTACTTTTTGCTGCTCTATAAATTTTTCGTTTTGTATTATTTTTTGTTTTCTTTTTATATTGTAATAGACTAATATACTAGTTATTACTCCAAATAATAAGAGTAATGAAATCATATTTAATAGATTTCTATCGTACAATTTATCTGCTCGTAATTTTTCATTATCGTATTTTTCTTTTATTCCTGCTATTGTTGTATTCTGATGAGTATCGTTAATGCTATCTTTTAATTTTATTAGTTTGTTTAAAAATAAGGTGGCATTTTTATAATCTTGGATGCTATCATAACATTTTGCAATATTCTCATAAATTACCACTTTGGTTTTTGGAATGTGTTTTTTTAATTGTATAGAATCTGATTTTATATAATATTTTATTGCTTTTTTATATTCTTTTTTTGCAAAATAAACCTCTCCTTGATTGTTATAATTACATACTAAATCATAAATAGCTTTTTGCTTTTTTAAAAAAGATTCCGATTTCTTATAATAATATAATGACGAATCTAAATCAACATCATTAGTTGATTTATGTGCTACTCCAATGTTAGAATAGTATTGTCCAATTCTTAAAGTATCTTTTTGTTTTTTTGCAATTATAATTATTTTATTAAAATAAAAAATTGCCTGTTGTTTATTATTTATATCAATTAATTTAGATGCTAATCGATGATATAATTTTTTTAATACTAATGTATCTTTCTTTTCTTTGGCATATTGAGTTAAGCCATTTATTATTGTTTTTGTATCTACTTTTAAATTATTTTGATGACTTAGTATAGATAAAAGTAACATATTACAGTCAATAAAATCTTTATATTTATCTAATTTCTTAAACTTATTTTTAGCTTTTATTATACTATTAAATGCTATATCATGATTGTCAATATTAAAGTGGTATTCTGCAAAATAATATAACCAAATTGCTCTATTATATTGATTTATTTTCAATGTATCAATTTTATGTAATTCTGATTTTACTTGTTCATAATCCTCATTATTAAAAGCTTTTAATATATTATTAAAATTATTATTTTGTGCATGCACAAAAGCAGTATGAAATATACATACTGCTAAAAATATTCTTAAAATTTTTATTTTTATTTTCAATATTTATTCATTAATAACCTATTAAAATACTCCCTTTTTTTACTTCTGGACTTGAATCATCTGCTACAAAACAAAATTCTTCCTTATACCCTTCCATTTCTTTGAATAATATCTTATATACTTGTGTACAATCTAATATACAATTTTCTAACTCTTTTGTTATATATCCTTTTGTTTCTCCAAAATCACTCCAAATTTCTAATTGATTTTTCTTTTCACAAAAATAAATATTTTTAATTTCCATATATGTTTCAGGCTCCACTCTTACAGAAACCTCTTCTACAATATTATTATTCCATTTAATAAATTTTGCAAAAGTCTTATGTGCTGCTCCTGATTCAATTAAGTATTCTGAATCAGAATCTCCTATTTTAATTAATTTACATTTTTTTGTCATAATATTACTCTTTTTAGTTAAACAAACTTTTCGAATTCTTTATTTTTATCTTTGGAAAATTTACAAAAAACATCTTTTATTATATTAAAAAATGAACCTTTTTTATTACCTGCAAAAAATAATCCAACAACAATATTATCTTCATTAACTAATACAGATCCTGAATCTCCTTTTTTAGTCATTCCCGTAGTAAATATTTGATTTAAAAAAAGTTTTGGTTCATTTGTATTACTTATATTTACTATACAATTTATGGACTTTATTACTCCAAATGTAAGACCTGTTGTTCTACCACATTTTTTTACTCTTATTCCAATTTTTGGTAAACCAATTCCTTTATATTTTATACCTTTACATCTAGAATATTGACCTTCCGAAACGGGAGCTGTTATTTTAGCAATTGCAGCATCCATATTTTCGTTACATTTCCATATTACATTTCCTATTTCTAATTTTTTATTTTTTAATCCACTATTTTCTGCATCAAGCATACTAGGGTGTATAACAGAAGATGTTCTATTATCACTGGCTATCACATGATAATTTGATATCATAAAAGTTTCATTTTCTCCTGCTATTTTAAAAAAAGCTCCTGCTGTTCCACTACTATCATCAGTTTTTGCATCAAAAACACTTATTCCTGATGTAATCCCATAACGTTTTATTGATTTTTTATAATTTTCTTTACATTGTAATTCAATATCATCACTTTCTACAAAAATTATATCTTTATTATCAAACTCTAATCTCAATTCTTCAGCATCAACTAACATTTTTTCAATATTAATTGGAGTTAACTTGTTTTTTATTCCTAATTCTATCACATAATTATTCTCTCCCTGTTTAACAACAGCGGCATATTTTGTTATACCATTTGTTCTATTAAAATAAGATTTATAATTTTTTGATAATTTATCATTAGCTTCTTCCTCCGTCATAATACTAATTTTAGGGTTTATTATTTGTTTTGTACAAAAGTATAGCAACATACAAGTTCATAAAATACCTAGTACTGGGTAAATTTTACAAATTGTAAAAAAATATGCTTATAAATATATTAAAAATATGGTAAAAAATTGGTTTTCAGATAAAATAAGATTACCTAACCATGTAAATATGCGGAATATCATCTTCCAAATAGCCTTTTCCTATTTGTATAAATCCTAAATTGGTATAGAATTTTTTTAGATATTCTTGTGCGGATACAGCAATTTTATTTTCTTTAAAATGCATATTAATTGCCATTATAGAAGCTTCCATTAATTGAAATCCGTACTTATATTTACGTTCTTTTTCAATTACTAGTACTCTACCAATACTTGCTAATTCAAAATAATCGTTTGGTTTAAATATACGTGTGTATGCTATTAGTTTATTGTTTTTATAACCTAATACATGCATTGCTTTTTGATCTTTATTATCTATATCTTGGTATGCACATTCTTGCTCTACTACAAATACTTCGGCTCGTACTCTTAATATACTATAAAGCTCTTCTTTTGTTAATTGCTGGTATGTTTTTGTATTAAATGTAACAGGCATATTTATCTTATCTCTTAATTCTTGTTTCTTAGTTCTTGCCTCTAATCTCAAAACTATTCTTGAATAATAAAGTCTTTATCATCATCTCGTTTGTATTCTGGCTGCAAGTTACTATGATTTATATTAAAATCGTGTGCTAATAGATGTTCTATTTCTTCACAAATTTTATCAAATTTGGATAGTTTTATATCTTCCTTGAATTCGATATGTGCTTCGAAATGACAATTTTTTTCGTTTAGTTGCCATATATGTACATGGTGTATGTTTTTTATTGCTTCTATTTTTAATATGGATTTTTCTATATTTTCTATTGCCATATTATCTGGTGCAAATAACAGTAGTATTTTTAAGGATTCTATTAATATACGCCAACTCATGTATATTAGATATACTGATATTAGTAGTGTTAGTACGGCATCTATCCAATATACATTGTAATATTTCATTATTAAACCGCCTACTAGTACTGCTACGGATGTAAGCATATCGGTTAATAAGTGTAAATATGCCGATTTCATGTTTAAGTTATGCTTGGCATCCTTTTTTATTAGTAATACGCTAAATCCGTTTGCTAATATACCTAATAACGCCAACCAGATTACCAAATCACTTTTTATGTCTTGTGGACTATTAAATCTTTTTATTGCTTCTATTGCCAAAAAAAAGGCGATTACTATTAATGTTGCTGCATTAAAAAAGGCGGCTATTATTTCTACTCGTTTATAACCAAAGGTTTGTTTTAATGTTGGTTTTTTGGTATTGGATAATCTATTTGCTACATAACTTACTATGAGTGATATTACATCAGATAGATTGTGTACTGCATCGGATATTAATGCTAAACTACCTGATAAAAATCCACCTATTATTTGTGCTGTGGTTATTACTATATTTAAAAATATAGATATTAATAAATTTTTACCTGATAATTCTGGATGATTATGACCGCTATGTGAATGGTTGTGTGACATTTTATGGACTTATAGTTTTACAAATATAAATCAACTTTTATGCAACTTAGTTGCATTTATCACAAATACCTTTTACTATCAATTCGGTTGCATTAATAGTAAAATCGCTACCAATATTAATAGTTGGTATGCTTATTAATCGTAAACAAGTGGTTGTTTTACACTTTTCGCAATAAAAATGTGGATGGATATCTATATGGTTTTCTGCTGTACATTCTTCATTACAAAGTGCATATTTTGTAGTATTAGAACCGTCTTTTATAGCATGTATTACTCCTTTTTCTTCAAACGTTTTAATTGTTCTAAATAATGTTGTTCTATCGGAATAATGAAATTCTATTTCTAAATCTTTTAAATCTATTGCTTTATTTACATCTAAAAAATATTGCAATACCAAATTTCGCATGGCAGTACTTTTAATACTTTTTTGCTTTAAAAGTGTTTCTATTTTAACAGTATTTATCACTTACAAGGTATTTTATCTACTCTTGTTTGGTGTCTTCCTCCTTCAAATTCAGTATTTAAAAATAACTTTACAAAACCTAATGCTTGCTGTATGGATACAAAACGTGCTGGTATACTCAATACATTTGCATCGTTATGTTTGCGTGCTAGTTCTACCAACTCGTTATTCCAACATAATGCAGCTCTTACATTTTGGTGTTTATTAGCAGTAATTTGTGCTCCATTACCAGATCCACAAATAATAATTGCTAAATCTACTTGTTTATCATTTACTGCTTTTGCTGCCAAATGTATGGTATCTGGGTAATCCATACTATCTTCAGTATCTGTTCCAAAGTTAATTACTTTGTAATTATTAGCTTCTAAATATTTTAGTATTTCAAATTTATATGCTGGTCCTGCATGATCGTTTGCTATTGCTATTGTTTTCATCTTTTTATTTTATTGTTATGCCATCATTAAACCACAAGATCCAAAACTGATTACTAAATATACTACAGCTAAAATATAGAATATTTTACCTCTTTTTTTATTACTTTTTGAAATTCCTGCACCAATAATAAATAATAATATTGCAGGTACAACCATAATTAATGCTATAATTGCAAAAAGGCCTCCTAAACCTCCTACTTCTAATCCTATCATACTAAATCTTTTTTAAGTTTTTCTAAATATGCTTGTTTATCATCTCTATAAAATAAATTCATCGTTTCAAATGGTATTATTTTATTGTCTTTATTTACAATATGTACACATGATTTTTTTATGGCTCTTACATCAAAATTATAAGCATCTATAAATTGCATTATTATTATTCTGAACAGATTATTATATCCTAAATTTGGTGCATCTATTTTTGGCAAACAACACATGATTGATTTTAAATTTTCTTCAGCACACTCTACCGAGTTTCCTGTACTAAATAATTCTATCATTTTGGAATGTAATACCTCATCTTGCTCATATATAATTGTATTTTTACTATTGTCTAATAAATCAGCTGGGTTTACATATCTGGTTAAAGGTAATACATTATCTTCTAATTTCAAAGCATACGCCATAACCAAAGAATCTGGATTACATGGTACTGGTATTAAATCATCGGCATTAAATATATCGGTTTGTTCTAATATTTTTCTACGTACTTCAGTTAATGTTATTCTATTTTTTTCTAAATCAAAATCATCTAATCGTCCTGCAATTTGTGTTGGTTGCAATGTTACACCACGTATGCACTTTTGTTTTAATGCATACTCTATTATTTTTCCTATTTCATCGTCATTCAATCCTTTTTGTAAGGTTACTACTAAGGTTGTGGATAAGTTTACTTCGTTTAGATTTGCGATTGCTTGTTCTCTTATTTTTCTAAGATCTGCACCTCGCATACTTTGTAATACTTCTTTTTTAAAAGAATCAAATTGTAAATAGATTTCAAAATCTGGACTATATGTTTTTAATCTTTTTGCAAATTCTATATCTTTTGCTATTGCAATTCCATTTGTATTAAGCATAATATGCTTTATTGGTAATGTTTTTGCATAATCTAATATTTCCCAAAATTGTGGATGTATGGTTGGTTCTCCACCACTTATTTGTACAACATCTGGTTCTTTTTCATTAATTACAATAGTATCCAACATCTTTTTAATTTCGTCTAAACTACGGTGTCTTCCATAAGTTGGCGATGATCCTGCATAACAGGTTGGGCATGTTAAATTACACCTATCTGTTACTTCTACTACGGTTAAACAAGAATGCTGCTCATGATCTGGACACAATCCACAATCATACGGACAACCATAATGCGTTTTCGTATTAAATTTATATGGTATGTCTGACGGTTTATTATAATTTCTAATATTTTTATAATAAGCAATATCATCAGCAATTAATACTTTTGAGTTCCCATGTTCAGGACATCGTTTAAGCATATAGACATTATCGTTTTCAAAAACAATTTTTGCATCTATTCGTTTTAAACATTCTGGGCAAAGACTTAGTGTAAAATCGTAATACGTATATTTTCTTGTTGGCATATTTATTTTTTTAGTAAAGTATAAATTGTTTTATAATAATAGAGGATACAAAATAAGCACAATATTTGAATACTACTCAATCCTAGGATAAAAAATGTATTTGGTTTTATAAACTCTATCATAAATCTAAAACTAAAATATAATAACATAAAGTATTTAAATAATTCGCCATTATATAATGTTTTTGTTTTTTTAATTTGTTTTAAAAATAATATTAATACTATTAAAAATACTAATTCATACAATGCAGTTGGATGTCTTAATATACCATCACCTAAATCCATTTTAGTAAAAAAAGTAGTTTCGCTACCATAAGTAAATTCATTAGTACCAGATAAAAAACAACCAATTCTACCAATAAAAATTCCTAGTATTATTGGAAATGTAAATAAATCTCCTGATGAATTTTTTTCTCCAATTATTTTTTTAACTAATTCTACACCAAGTAATCCACCAAATAAACCACCCATTATAGTTTTAGTATTTACTAAATTTATAAATGATTTTAAATTAAATTCTTCTATATAAGGAAACTCTAAAAAACCAACTAATCTAGATCCTACAAATGCACCTATTGCTGCTCCTAAAATAATTGATAATCTATTATTTGTTGTTATTATATCAACTTGTTTCTTCCTTAAAAAAATATAATATCTATATGCTAAAAAAAATGCTAAATATTCTAATACTAAATGAATATTTAGTTTAATTCCAAAAATAATAGGTTCAAAAGGAATGTTCAATTATTTATTTTTTAATTATTCAAAATTACTATAATTATAAAGAAAATATTAATTTTATAATAGATAAAAAAGAATAACAATAACCTAGTTTAACTTTATGAACAAATAAAAAATAAATTGTTAATCAAAAAAATTAAATTAAGTGATATGAGTAAGTTACAAATAAGTATAATTGTTAATAGTTTTATACTTAAAAAAGATAAGTAAGTTTTGTTATTAAAAAATAAATTACAATACCAAATAATAATTTAATAAACCAAAAAAAGGTATCTGTTTTTTAAAACACGTTATTAACAATAAAATTACAGTTTATTAAACTTATTACTAAAATAGTTATTAATAAAAGTAGTTAATATCAGTTATTAACAAATTGTTTATTAAAAAGAAAATAGTATTGATTTATATAGTATTAGACTTTTAAAAACTTGTTTATTATTTTTAATAAGTCATTTATACAAATTATTAATACTATTTTTATAGTACATATTAACAAGCTATAATAACCATCATTTCTTTTTAAAAATTTTAAAATTAAATATAATTATATTATTAATTGTTAATAAAGTTAAAAACTAATTTTTGTAATTTGCAATCATAAATAGAACTACTACTAATGAAATTTAATAAAGTAACACTTCCAATAATATTAATAATTTTAGGAGTAATATATTATTTTAGTTTTAATTATGTATATAAATCTGCTACAAATGATTTATTGAATCAGCAAATTGAAACATCCAAAAATCAAGCAAATTTAATATCTAATTTACTTGCAGAAAAATTACGTAGTGGTTTTACCAAAGAACAAGTAAAAAATGAATTACAGCGCAGTATTGAAAATAGTTCAACAGCATATAGCTTTGTATGTATGTTTGATGATACTGGAAGAGAAATTTGTCATCCAAATAAAGAAAAAATAGGAAAATTATTATCTAAAAATAATTCTGTAATTAAATCCATATCTAATGATGAAGTAGAAAAAAATTTTAAAGATGCTATCTTAGAAAAAAGAGCTATCGGTGGTATAAGAAAAATGAAAAATAGTACAGAAATTGTTTATTTAAGCCCTGTACAAAATTCAAATTGGGTAGTAGCTTCACATTCTAATGTAATTAAATTTAAAGAAATTTTTAAAAACTTAAAACAAAAATTAGGTCTTTTATTTTTATTAATTTGATTAAGTAGTGCATTATTAATTTACTTTTTTTTACAAAAAATTAATCTTAAAAATTTAAAAGATTTAAAAGAATTAAATAGAAAAACAAGCAATCAATATTTTAATGAATTAACATCTATTCATCAAACATTAAATACTACTACAGAAACAAAACAAATTAGATTATTAGCAGATAAAGGAACTAAATTAACACCTGTTTTTATCGAAAATATAGCATTTATTTATACGGAAAACAAAATAAGTTACATTGTAGAATTTAACAATGAAAAATCATCAATTAATATACCATTAGAAGAACTATTTAAAACTTTAGATAAAACATTATTTTATAGAGCATCGCGCCAAGTAATAGTCTCGATAAAAGCTATTGATAAAATTGAAAAATACGGAACTACACAACTAAAAGTTATTACAAATCCAATTGTACCAATAGCTATAATAATTAGTAAAGCAAAACTTAGTGAATTTAAAAAATGGGTTGGAAAAAATTAAAATTATACTTAAAATTAGTGCAAAAAAAAAGCGCAAATGCGCTACAAATTTAAGAAGGTAATATTTCTATAACCTTACCATAAACACTTTTTGTCCATCCATTTAGACGTCCTCGATTGTTACCGATTAATAATCCTCTTTTAGCATTTTTTCCTTTAACTAAATGCGTAAAACAGTTACCCCTTACCTTACAAAAAACAATATCACCAGTTTCACAATCTTCCCATTTTATAGGTTTTAATCTTACTGGTTGTTTTGATTTTAGAATAGGTAACATAGAATTACCAGGTTCTTTTGAGACAATTGTCTCGCCATTTAATAGCTTTTGAATTTTCCAATTCATCATAATTATTGTATTTAAATTAAACTTTAATTCAAAGACTACTAATATGGTATTTAAAAGAACTAGTGCAAATATAATGTTTTTTAAATAATATTAAGCTCTAGTTTAATCCTGAAGTTTTTGGAATGTTATTTTTTTAAAAATTAATCAATCATTACAAAGAGCCTGAAAGAGCGAAGAAGTAATCTGTTTTAATAATAACTTAAATTATGATTTTACTCAAATCAAAAAATTACCGCTTCCTATCTTTATTGTAATTTCTGAAGTTTTGTAAACAAATAATCATTGTTTTTAGCAAGATTATGACAGCCTACACAGCTAACAGTACCTTTTTTCCAAGGTGTATAAATACCTTCTTTTTTAATAAACCTAGCATAACCCCAATTTCCAGGATTTTTAGAAAATTGTTTATTATCTTTTATCATGTATTCAACACGTTGTACTTCATTAGCTTCTAAAGCAGGATTAAAATTAGACATATTTTCAACCGTCCAACCAATTTTAACAACTTTTACTACCATTAGGGAAAGAAGTTCCTTCATTATAGGCTTTAAATGCTTTATTATTGGCTAAAATATAACGCAATTCTTTTTTATCAGTTCTAAAATGAGTACCAACAATTTTATAGTTTTTATAATCTTCAATTTCTTTAAAATTTAGATGATTATTAGGCATTTCTAAATCTGGAACTGTGGAAATTACCCTGTATTCAGATGTTTTATTACAAGAAGTAAAAAAAACAATAATAACAAAAAGGATACTATATTTTTTAAGATTGTTCATAATATAAAGTTTTAAATTATTTTTAAATTTTATACCTAGCTAATTTTAAAATTAGCTAGGTAATAAACATACTATTTGATCCATCCTTCGGATTCAAATATTTTAGCAGCTTTTTCACTTTTTAAAAACGCTATAAATTGTTTTGCCTCTGAATCTGCTTTGTTATTAGTAACAACATTTAGATCTCTATAAATAGCTCTACTAGGTTCAATTTTAACTAAATCAGCTTCATTAGGATGGTTAATAACCCAATATCCCCAAGTAATCCATGCATCCGTTTTATTATTTTTAAAAGCTCTAAATCCAGCACCACTACCTTTAGCAAAAGCAACAATGTTTTTACGAAATTTTTTTAAATCTTCTAATTTTCCTAAACGTCCTACTGCATCTTCCCAAACACCAGTTCCAGAAGTATTATAGACACCAGCACCTTCAACAACAACAATATGTGTATTTGGTTTTAATAAATCTTCAATACTTTTAATATTTTTAGGATTTCCTTTTTTTACAGCAATAACAGCAGGACGAATATAAATAGGCTCTACATCAGCACTATTAAATTCGGTGTAGTTTTCTAAAAAAGCAGTAATTCCCTGTTCAGCAGTTCCCCAAATAATATCCGCATTAGCTTGTGCTTGTTTTGTCCATTTATGTTCTGGACCAAAAAACACCTCTACTTTTTGATTTGTTTCTTTTTCATAAATAGCAGCAACTCTCTTAATAGCAGTTTGTGGACCACCTGCTCCATAAATTTTTATAATGCCATCTTTTGGTTGATAAATAATTTTTTTTTCAAGAGTTTCAACTGATTTTTTAGGAGTTTCTACAATTTCTTTATTACAAGATAATAGTATAATAGGTAATAATAATAATAATTTTTTCATTACTAGTTTATGTTTAATATTTTTATAGTGCAAAAGACACCATATTACTAGTTTATAAAAAAAAAATAGTACCCAATAAACCAAAATTAATACTGAAACAGCTGTTTTTTAAACTAAATGATTATAGTTTTAAAAAAGATTATATAAAATAGAAAGAGGAGCATTGCTCCTCTTTCTATTTTATGATTTTAAATATTTGTTTAATACAAATAATTTAATGCAGTTTTATCGTTACCATTAAACTCACCGTTAGTACCATTACTAAAGCAAGCTAACATTATTGATGTGGAATCATAACCAGTAGGTGTACCAGGTATATGAACAGCACCAACACCAGCAGTACCTTCATTTGAATTTTGACCACAACTTTGGCGACTCCACCAATCTGTATGACGGAAACCAATAGAATGACCCATTTCATGTGTAATTACATGCTCAACAACATTAGTATTAAAACCATTTAAACCATAAATTTGAACAAATTTATGAGGATTTCCTCCTGTAGGAAAACCTGCACTACCACCAGAACCAGATTGATTAGGATTATGGTAAACTACCATATCTTTAGATTGATAGCTAGTTCCATAAGATAAACTAAATCTAATTTTTAGACCTAATCTATTATAATTGTTAACAGCCCATTGTAAACCAGTACGTTCTTTGCTACTAAGACCAAAACCACTACCACCAGTGTAACCAATAATACTAATAGTTCTTACACCATTGGTACTTACTAAGTTATTAGTATGATATTGTTTGGTAGTAATATCACCACCCATTTCCATTTCTTCAATTTGTTGTTTTGAAAATAGAATATCCCCTTCTACTCTAAACATTGGTGTGGTATTTCCATCTGGCAGTAAAAAGTCTATTTTCTCAATACCATCTGTATTAAAATACATTTTTTCTAATTTTGATGCAATTTCAGGATACTTTTCTGTAGCGTTTTCTACGTTTTCTAATTCATCCTTACTTTGACATGAGATAAAAATACTTCCTACTAAGGCAAGTACCATTAATAATTTCATTTTTTTCATTTTTAGTTTGTTTTTAAAATATTAAACATTGGTTATTACTCAAATTATTTCATTTGAAA
>Ga0256840_1001181_pt1 | contig 25029 bp, 30 predicted proteins | sample 355202metaG_FD_185969 | JGI IMG/M metagenome (GOLD analysis project Ga0256840, IMG submission 185969) | Hydrothermal vent microbial communities from Mid Atlantic Ridge, Atlantic Ocean - 355-202 | ecosystem: Environmental > Aquatic > Marine > Hydrothermal vents | place: Atlantic Ocean: Mid...
TAGGATAGTCATTAGACTTCTTAAGTAACCTCAGTCTAACTCTACGGAGTTGGACTTTCTTAAATACTACATTTAAGTGCACTCGTGGTGGAACGGTAGACACGCAACGTTGAGGTCGTTGTGCCTTCGGGTGTGGGAGTTCAAATCTCCCCGAGTGCACCATACATAACTTCTATATAAAACTTCCCAAATTCAATCAGCTATACACACTCTTTTGCTATATAAAATAAAAAATATGTTATAGTTGTTTAGATTAATTTTAATTGATCACTTCTACCGTTACTATAAAAATATAAAGGTTATTTATGACAGAAAAGTACTTTAAGTTTATTCGTATGATTGTTGCTGGATTTGCAGCAGTTGGAATGATAATTGTTTTAGCAGGTGTTATATCTGAATTATCTAAATCAGATGCAGATTTAGGTGTCAAAGCAAGTCAGCCACATGTCAGTTTTGCAGACTATAAAGAGTTTCAAAACCGTTCTATAAAACCAGTAGTTAAAGTTAGTGAGGCTGAATTAGAAAAAGAACGAAAGAAGTTCCAAAGTGCTTTTTTTAAACATTCACAATCTATATATACAAGTCTATCTAAATATTCAAGTGCTCTTGGACAAGAAAAATTAAATAGTGATAACTTCGATGAGTATCTTTTTACCTTACTGTCTAAATATGACACTGAAATAAAAATAGCTTACCTAGAGCAGTTAGATCTTGAGTCTAAAGCACTGCTGAAGTATGCAGACGAAATTAATGAAAATAAAGATAAGAAAGTAATTCTTTGGAGCGAATTTTTAGATTGGTTTGCTAGTGACTTTGATGATCAGTTGCTAAACACTGAGATGGTGGAAGCAACAGAAAACATCTTTTTAAGTAAAGAGATGTTTATCGTTTTTATGCTTTTGATAATTATTTTACTTTTAGCTAGATTTGAAATCAGTGACAAACCGAAGAAAGAAGCTGATGAGATAGAAGAAGTTAAGTAAGCTCTTCTATCTAAACACTCTAGCACAATCTTTTTTTATAGCTCCTGGAATAGATGCAATTGACATAAATTGTGTCATGTTGAGCATAGGGTACATGAGTGCTATGTAGTATTGTGGTGCTAGAGTTTTAGCTTGATTGTTTTCAATGAGAATTGGATATGGCAACAAGCCTGCATTTTGATAACCAATTTTTTTAACAAATTTTCGTGTTCTTTTAGAGAGTTCTATCCCTATAATGACACTCCCGTTTTCAAGCAGATGTTCATAGATAATCTTTTTAGATTTACGAGCATTTTCAAGTAATTTATGATTACTACCAGATGCTATAACTTCCATATCTTTATAATAGGGCATATTATCCATAAATCTATAATGACCTAACTTAGTATATTTTACAATATCTTTTGAGTTTTCTAAGTTTGAGAATGTTTGATTGAGCTTCTTCAATGTTTGTTGTGCTAATAAATTATTATAATCTTCTTGTAAAAAAGCTTTCATAAGGTAGATAGGATTTGTAATACTAATGATGCCACTTTTTTTATTTATGAGTAATCTTAGTGTTCCTGCAAATCCTCTTTCTTTTTTTGAAGCATTTTTAGTTATTGCTTCATTTGTGAAAACTATGGATGTTATTAAACCTTTTTTATCAACTTTATATTCAGCTAATATTGAAAAATTGTTTTTTTTAAGATTTTCTCTAATTGTTTCAATGGGGATGATTTTAAAAGTTAAAAAAGTAGATACTTTAGATATGTTACTATCTGATACAATCCCTGTAGCTATTGTTTCATTAATATTTTTATAATCAGGAGGAACTCTTTTACTAAAACCAATTGATTTATTAACTGTTTTATTTTGCCTTAGACGAAGCGGAGATATTTCTTTTTCATCACTATGAATTTTTATTGGAGAGATGACTTTAACAGTAACCTCTGGTGGAGAAATTACTGTTGGTACTTGTATATGCACAGTGTTAGCTAATAGAGAACTTACATTAAAGATAGTAAAAGACAGAATTGATATAGTATTATATTTCATGGATTTCCTTAAGAGAGGTGTAATGAAGGGTGTTTGAACAAAGGAAAAGGTAAAACCTTTCCTTTGTTAAGAAAAGAAAATATAAATTATTTTCTAGAGTTTTTATACTCTTTATAACTATTGTAGTCATTCTCTGATGTAGATTTTCTTACATCGTTAGAAATTGTACTTGTTGACTTTCTAGCATCATGAGACACAGTTTTTGTAGAGTCATTAACATTGTCTGAAACACTGTCTGTAGAGTCTCGTAAATCATTAGAGACAGTTGTTGATGAAGTTCTTGCATCATTAGACACAGTTTTTGTAGAGTCATTAACATTGTCTGAAACACTGTCTGTAGAATCACGTAAATCATTAGAGATAGTTTTAGTAGAATCAGTCATATCATGAGAAACAGCAACTGTACTATCTTTCATGTCTTTTGTAGCCATAGTTGAACTATCCTTCATATCACGTGTTGCTGTTGTGATAGAATCTTTTGTGTCTTCTGCTAACTCAACAGTGCTATCTCGTACATCACGACTTACACTAGTAGTAGAAACTTCTCCACTCTTAACTGTAGCAATTTCACTACTTTTTAAATCATCTGATACTTTTACTGCTGTATCACGAGCATCACTACTTACATTCGTAGTTGTACGTTCTGCACTCTTTGCAGTTTCAACTGCTCCATCTTTCATAGAATCAGCAGTATCACGTGCATCATGGCTCATCGTCGTAGTAGCATCCTTCATGTCTTTAAACATATCTCCAAAACTAAAGTCTCCAGCATTTAGGATGCTTAGTGTTACAGCACTGATTAGAATCGCTTTTCTCATGTATATTTCCTTTTTTTGGTATGTACCTTTTAACACTATAACTCTTTTAAACTGAGTTATATCTTAAACAAAAATAATTTTTTTTAACTTTTTTGATGATTAATATTTATTTATATAAGCATTAATGATATATTTAGAAGTTATATATAGTTTCCTTATTTATAGGAAATTTCTTTTAAGACTTTTCTTAGTTTAAAAGAGTTATAGTGATGGGAGATACAAAAAATACTTTTAATGTATACTAAAAAAAGGAGTCGTATGAAAATATTTTTTATTTTGTTCGTGCTATTGAGTCAAATGCTTTTTGCTCAAGTTTATACAAAAGAGGATAGAATTAAAGACATGCAGGAAATGGCTAAAGCAATGTCGTATATAGAGACTGGATTTTTTTATAATAATATAGACTTAGTTCAGGATGGAGCTTTAAAACTATCTGATACTATTAGAAAACTGGAGCCTCCTTTAGAAGATAAAGAAGAAAAAGATCCAATGACACGTTATTTAAACGAGAGAGTGAAGTTTACAAATAAAATAGCTAAAAAAATAGATAAAAAAACTAAGCTTATTATACAAAGATTTAGAGAGGGTGATGTAACACAAGCCTTACAAGCTTATACAAAAGTAATGAAGCAGTGTATGGAATGTCATATACAAGTTAGAAATTGGTAGTGTAAATGAAACAAATAGCATTAGTTTTTTTAACTTTAATACTAGGAAGTCAATTATCAGCAATTGAATTACCTGTTACAGGTACAGTAGTCTCTTATAATCAAAAGATGATTGGCCCGAGATATATGGGATATATAAAAAATATTTATTTCGACATAGGTGACAAGGTTAAACGCGAAGATACCCTTTTTGAACTAGAATCAGCAGAGTTTGACATACTAAAAAATCAAGCAGATTTGGCTTTGGAACAAGCTGGTGCAATTGTAGATATTTATCGTACACGTTTACGTGCTATAAAACGAGAAAAAAGTTTGTTAAAGTCTAGAGGCATGGTAAATAGTTCTGATTTTGATAACCTTGATATTACGGCAGATAATGTTGTCGCAGGCTTGGCATCAGCACAAGTTCTTGTGAAAAATGCTGCAGAAAAGATTAAACAAATTTCTACGATTACAGGCTACTTAGAAGTTAAAGCACCAAATGACGGGATAATAGTTGAAAAACGAATTCGAGTTGGGGATTTGGTTGCTCCTGGAATGTTGAGTATGATTATTGTTGATTTAAGTCACTTACAAATAGAAGCTCAGATTGCAGAGTCAGATTTGATGTATATACGTAAATATCAAAGAGTTAAAATCACAATTCCCTCTTTAAAACATGATACATACGGAGTGATTAAGTCCATTGTTCCAAGTGCTAACCCTATGGCCCATACATTTAAAATAATTGTCGATTTTAATAAAAGAAATAATAGAGTTTTCCCTGGAATGTATGCGAAGATTCTTATTCACATTGATGAAGAAAAATAAACGATGGCTTATAAAAGTAAAAATATTGCAGGATATTTAGCAAATAATTTTTTAAATAATCCTCTCACAATGATTCTTGCTATTACAATACTTCTACTCGGATATATAACCTTAAATATTGCGCCTAGAGAAGAAGATCCTCAAATTGAAGTAAGTGGTGGTTCTATTATTGTTGTGGTTCCAGGAGCCTCTCCTGAAGCGATTTCAAATGTTGTTGTAAAACCACTTGAGAGACGTATTCGAGAGATTAAAGGGGTTGAGCATATTTATGGAAATGCCATGGATAATGTTGGTATGGTGAATGTGCAGTATTTTATTGGAGAGAATAGAGAAGATTCTAATTTAAAACTATATGATAAAGTAATGCAAAATATGGATAATTTACCAATGGGTGTAAAAGCACCTTTGATAAAACCATTTGATATTGATATAGATATACCCGTGGTAACGATAGCATTCTATCAAAAAGATCAAAAACACCCAAATACGATGCAACAATATCGCTTAGTACGAGATATTCAACAAGAAATTAATGCAATTGATAATGTTTCAAAAAGTACATTAAAGGGGATTAAACATCCTCAATTCAATATCGAAGTTGATTTAGATAAACTCTCAGCTTACCATCTTTCTCTAGGACAAATTTCTACAGCAGTTCAAGCAATTGCAAACAATGCCCCTGTTATAGATGCTCCCTCAAGTGATTCGTCAATAATGGTTTTTGGTGTGCAAAACGGGATTGAAAATGTTGATGATTTAAGTAATCTTATAGTTGCTCAATATGGGGGTGCACCAATTTATCTCAAAAATGTAGCTGATGTAGAGTTTGATTTTAATATTCAAAATTTTCAAAGCTCTTTATTGTCAAAAAGAGATGATAATAGTACTTTCGACACCCCCATACAGCAAGTTACTTTGACTGTTTCAAAACTAAAAGGTACAAATGCTGTTCATATTGCTAAAAATGTCATAGATAAATTAAAAGAAAAAGGTGATATTTTACGTAATGCAGGTATTGGTTATATCATTACAAGAAATTATGGTATCCGTGCTGATGAAGCTGTTAGTGAGTTAATTCACCACCTTGTTATTACCATTGGTATTATCGGTCTTATACTTATACCTTTTTTAGGTTGGAGAGAGTCTTTAGTAGTTTCAATTGCGGTACCAATGATACTTGCCACTACACTATTTATAGCATATATGACAGATCAAACGATTAATAGAATTACACTTTTTGCTTTTTTGCTGAGCTTAGGTCTGATTGTTGATGATGCGATTATTGTTATTGAAAATATTCATAGAAGAATGCACTTAAAAGAAACAGCGAATCAAACTTTTGATGAGATAATTGTAGAAGCTACCGATGAAATAGGACCTTCAACAAATATTGCTACTATAGCAATCATTTTGACTATGGTACCTATGGCATATGTTGGTGGAATGATGGGACAGTTTATGAAACCAATTCCTTTGAATGTGCCAGTAGCATTAGCAGTTTCTCTTGTTGTAGCTTATGTGTTTACACCATTTCTTGCAAAAAAATTGATTAAACGCACAAAAGGAACACATTAGTATGGAAGAGTATATATATTCCATGTTGGGCTCAAAAAAGAAAAGAAAGAAAGTTATAATGTATATAGTTATGGCCTTTGTTGTAGCTATTATGATGATTCCCACAAAATTAGTATTAGCTAAAATGCTTCCAGGAAAAAGTGCAAATACCTTTAGTGTATATGTTGATACTGCAACAAATAGTTCAATTACAGAAACTCAAAAGGTAACTTCATGTGTCATAGATTACTTTAAAAAAGAGCAAAGTGTTGAGGATATGGAGGTGTATTTAGCTCAAGGTGCTCCACTAGATTATGCTGGTTTAGTAAAGGGAAGTGCTCTCAAGCGAATGAAAAATCAAGCAGAAATAGTGATAAACTTGACAGATAAGCATCATCGTGATGAACCCTCATATATGATGGTTCACCGTATCCGTCCTATAATTCAAAAAAAATGTGAACCTCTAGTCAATGCGACAACTATAAGGTTTGTAGAGATGCCATCTGGTCCCCCAACTTTAGCGACAATAGTTATAAGTCTTTTTGGTGTTGACGCAGGCTTGATGCGAGAGACAGCAGTGAAAATTTCTAATGTTCTTAAAGAAACAGAAGGTCTAGTTGATGTAGATGTTATGCAAGATGATATATACACTAAATACGAAATTATCCCAGACAAAGAAAAAATAATCCGTAGTGGCTTAAATGTTGAACAAGTAAATAATATACTTTACCTTGCATTTCAAGGTATGGTAGTAGCAGTTAAAAACTCTAAAGCACAACAAGATCAGATACCTATATTTATCAGACTTAATGATGAAAGTCGAAGTGTCTTTCCAAATACAAGAGCGGGTCTGTACTGGAAACTGTCGCGTTTAAAACTGATGAATCCAATGGGGATGATGATACCTATAAAAGAGATGGTAGATGTCAAAGAAGTAAACTCGAATCCAAGTATATTTCGTAAGGATCTTCGTAATTTAGTGACAATTACAGCCGAATGTGATTTAGTATCGCAAGTCTATCCTCTGCTTGAGGCGAGAGATACTCTCATAGAGAAACTATCTCATGACTTTAATGTGACAAAGGTACCTGGTATAACTACTTACATGTTTGATTTAAACCTTGTAGATAAAAAAACTCATGAGAAACTTTTATTGCGTTGGGATGGTGAGATGAAAGTATCTCTTGACACTTTTCGTGACTTGGGAGGGGCTTTTATAGCAGCCTTAATTCTAATGTTTTTATTGATGGTTATATATTATAAATCTTTTGCATTAAGTGGTATAATCTTATTAGCTAGTTTTTTATCAATAATTGGTGTAATTATTGGACATTTTATAACTGATATAATATCTTTAGTTTTTAGTGGTACAAACTTTTTCTTAACAGCGACATCTCTTATAGGTTTTATATCTTTAATGGGAATTAGTGCAAGAAGTTCACTTCTTTTGATAGACTTTTCCAAAGCTCTAATAGAAAAAGGAGTTGAAAAGAGAAGGGCAATTGCAATATCAACTGCAACAAGGGCAAAACCTATTTTAATGACTGCAATAGCTATTATATTAGGAAGTTTACTTCTTTCTACCGATCCTATTTTTGGTGGTCTTGGTATTGCACTTATTTTTGGATCTATAGCTTCAACTATAGTTTCCCTCTTTTTGGTTCCAATTATGATAAACAATACCGTGGCTATCTGTCCTATTGTTAACAAAGACTGCAAAGGTGGGATTAAAAAACATGTGAACCCAGAAGAACTAGGGTATAAATTAGATTAAAAAAGGAATAAACAAATGAAAAAAATAATAATGACAATAATAGCAATATTAATCGTTACATTACCACTTAGTGCAGAGGTGAAAACAACAAAGTACAAAAATGGAAAAACAAAGTTTCAGAGAAATTATGTTGATGGTAAATTAAATGGAGCTTCGAAAGCTTATTATGAAAGCGGAAGATTAAAAACATATGCTATATTTAAAAATGGAAAACTCCATGGAATGACTACTGGATTTTACGAAAATGGGGCAATAAAAGCAGAGATTCCTATGTATGAAGGGAAAACTGACGGTTTCCAAAAAGAGTTTTATAGAAATGGACAGCTGATGTCTATTGCAAAGTATGAAAATGGAATAAATGTTGGTGCAAAAAAAATCTATTATTCAGATGGGAACTTAAAAGCTAAGCTCTATTTTAATGAAAAAGGTGTGCTTGATGGTACGACTCTTGAGTACTATCCAAATGGTAATAAACGCTACTCCGTAAAGGTAGAAAATGGAGTAGCTAAAAAAGGTTATGTATATGACTTAGAGGGTGAACGTAGAAAAATGACTCCACAAGATTTTTCAGATTTAGGGCTTTAGGCACTAAATCTCTTCATTCCTCCAAGCCTGTATTGCATCATTTAGATTTTCAAAACTATCAGCTTTTCCTAATATAAATATTTCATCAAAAATATAACAAGTTATACGTGTATTTGCTTCAAGTAAAAATACAGCATACTCTTCATCATTTCTAGAATTTACAGAAAGTACCCGCATTCCATCTATGATATCGTTTACTTTTGGAATAACATCATACTCAACATTAATTAGTTTTTTACCATCGCTATTATATATTGCCATGTATACCTCTCTTTTTATGGTACTATTGTACTAAATAATAGAAAATAAACGAATAAGGAAATATAATCATGAATATTGCAAATAATATTACAGAATTAGTAGGTAACACACCCTTAGTAAGATTAAATACTCCATCTGAATTAAGTGGTGCAACAATTTTAGGTAAATGTGAGTTTATGAACCCAACAAGTTCTGTTAAAGACAGAATTGGGATGAATATGATTCGTAGAGGCATAGAATCTGGGATTATAAAAAAAGAAACAACAATTATAGAGCCAACAAGTGGAAATACAGGTATAGCATTGGCAGCTAACTGTGCAGCACAAAACTTAAAACTCATCTTAACAATGCCAGAGTCTATGAGTATAGAGAGACGTAATCTTCTTAAAGCATTAGGTGCCCAGCTTGTACTTACACCTGCAACAAAAGGTATGAATGGGGCAATTGCTAAAGCTCAAGAGATACAAAAAGAGACAAAAGATTCTGTTATTTTACAACAGTTTGAAAATCCTTCAAACCCAGAAGTGCATGAATTAACAACAGCCCCTGAACTACTTCGTGATACTGACAACCACATCGATGTATTTGTAGCAGCAGTTGGTACTGGTGGGACATTGAGTGGTTGTTCACATATACTAAAAGGTGTGCTTCCTAATATCAGTATTATTGCAGTTGAACCCGCTGATTCTGCAATACTCTCAGGGGAATCGCCAGCACCTCATAAAATACAAGGAATTGGAGCTGGTTTTGTTCCAAAAAACCTTGATACTAGTTGTTATAGTGAAGTTATAAAAGTAAGTAATGAAGATGCAATCGCAACAGCAAAAATGTTAGCAAAAAAAGAGGGACTTCTTGTGGGTATCTCCGCTGGAGCAAATGTTTGGGCAACTATGCAAGTCGCATCTCGTCCTGAGTTTGCAGGTAAAACACTTGTAACTATTCTTTGCGACACAGGTGAGCGTTACCTAAGTACAGAACTCTTTAGTGAGTAGAGTATTTCTTGAAACAATAAAAATCCTTGATGGAGTAGTTCTTCATTTAGAGTATCATCAAGAGCGTTTAAACACAGCACTAAATAGTACAAATAGGTATAATCTTTATGACTTAATTGACCCACCTATAGATGGGCTATATAAGTGTCGTATAGTGTATGATACAAAAGAGCTAAAGATAGAGTATTTACCTTATACTAAACGCGAGATACAGACTCTAAAACTTGTAATGAATGATACAATTGAATACTCAAAAAAATACGCCAATAGAGATGAGATTAATCAACTAGTTAATCAAAAAAAGAATTGTGATGATATCTTAATTATTCAAAATGGACTTGTACTTGATACTAGTGTAGCAAATATAGCTTTTTTTGATGGGAAAGAATGGTTCACTCCAAAAATACCACTACTCAAAGGAACTTGCAGAGCAAGACTTTTAGATGAGGGTAAAATCATTGAAAAAGATATAAGCGTTCAAGAGATAAAAAGCTTTAAGAAAATAGCACTGATGAATGCAATGATAGATTTTGATATAATTGCAGTAGATAATATAGAGGAAATAATTTGTTAGAAAATGTAATTAATGAAGTTGGTTTTGCAAAAATCATGAAAAAAAATATTCAAGATGTGATTATTCATATGTTTGAGAGTGAACAAAATTTTGGAATTCTTTGTAAAATTGAAGAGGTTGAATTTAATCCGACCCTGCCTGCTAGTATAAATAGTGAATTTAGACCATTAACTCTTTTCTTTTTAGCAGGATATACATTTGATACGGCTCGTATTGAAGATGACACACTTATCTTTGAAGCTGGTTTTGGCAGTGATAACTTTGGAAGTGTTGTAAGTGTTTCACTACTGAGTATAATGCAGATAATTATTGATGAGACACCAATTTTGATAAACTTAGCTGTATATAATGAGTCAAATGAAAGAGCGGAGCAGTCAAGTAAGGCGAATGATAAAGGAGTTGAAAACTCAATGGCATCATTTTTAAATAATCCAGAGAATTCAAAGTTCCTAAAGTAAGGGACTTTGTATTCTAATCACGATAATGAATTAGATTTTATTGAGTGAAAGAAGAAAGTTAACTACATTATCAACAAATGCATCATGCTTTCTATCTTTTAAGTAGGCGATATAAAAGTGTCTACTTATCTTTTTGTTTTTAAGTTTTGCTTCATAGAGCAAACCACTATCAAGTTCTGACTTTATTACATGACGAGACATAATTGATACTAAAGGTTTTTCAGAATCTTTGTCAGCATGCAAAATTGCCTCTTTTATAGAGGTTGGACTTGTTAAAACACCAAAAACACTTAAACAACTAGTTTCAACATTCATCTCATCAAAAACTTCAGAAGTAAGTTTATGTGTGTGTGATTTTTCATCTCTACAAACCCAGTCATAGTTAGCTAAATCATCAGCATTAAGATTTTTTTTAATTGGCTGGTTTGAGAAAACAACAAGTTCATCTTCAACCCATTCTCTATAAATGATACCATCTCTAAAAATTGGAGATTCAATAAGTGCAACATCAATTTTTTTATTTTCTAAGTCATCTAAAATATTTGAAGAGATGTCTACATTCATAAAAACTTCGTTATCAATGCGTTTTTTGATCTCTCCAAGGTAGTTTGGAAGTACATAGTTTCCAATAGCAAATGAAGAACCCATCACAAAAGTGAATTCTTTGTTTATGATTTTAAGAAGTTCTTTTTCACTACTGTGAATAGATTTTTCAAGCTTAGTTGCTATACGAAAAAGGTCTTCACCCTCTTTTGTAAGTACTATACCATTCTTTTTTCTATCAACGATTTTAGTGTCAAGATAGTCTTCTATAAATTTTATTTGTTGTGTCACAGCAGGTTGTGATATTCCTAATTTAGCGGATGCTTTAGAAAAACTCTTCTCTTTTATAACCATTAAAAAGGTCTGTAATTTTGCAAAATCTTTTAACATAATAATTCCTATAAGTATATATAATAATGAAATTATAACGATAAATTATAATTAATGCAATGTTTTTGTAATAATTTATAAAATTTAGCTATAATAAATGTAATATAAAATTATAGTGGTAATTATGGAAAAAATATTTAATAAATTAAATGAATCACAAACAGCAGCTGTAAAACAGAGTGAAGGTCCTGTTCTTATTTTAGCAGGAGCGGGTAGTGGTAAAACTACAACAATTATCTCGCGTTTAGCATACCTTATCGAAGTTCTGGGTATTCCTGCTTCAAACACTTTAACTCTAACCTTTACAAACAAAGCGGCAAAAGAGATGAAAGAACGCTCTTTAGCAATGATAGAAAATGTTGCATACCCACCACTTCTTTGTACTTTTCATAAGTTTGGACTACTCTTTTTAAAGTTTAATATCCATCTACTCCAACGCCAAAACAACTTTGTTGTAATAGATACAGATGACAAAAAGAAAATCATAAAAAAGATAAATGCAGAACTTCCAACACCACTTATAGCGAGTGAGATATCACGTTATAAAAACTCTCTTCTTTCGCCAGATGATGCATATAAACAAGCAGAGCTTTTTAACTATAAACAGATTGCTGAAGTTTATGGGGCATATGAGAAGCATTTAGTTGAGAACAACCTTGTAGACTTTGATGACTTAATAGCATTAACATATAAGCTACTCAATGAAAATCCAGAACTTGCCTCTGCTACATCTAAAAAGTACCAGTACATAATGGTTGATGAGTATCAAGATACAAATGAGTTGCAGTTAAAACTTATTCAGAAGCTTTGTAGTGAGCATAATAATATCTGTGTCGTTGGAGATGATGATCAGAGTATTTATGGATGGCGAGGGGCACATATTCGTAATATTATAGAGTTTGATCAAGATTTTAAAGATACAAAGGTTTTTAAACTTGAAGAGAACTATCGTTCACGTACTCCTATTCTTAAAGTTGCGAATGCACTTATTGAGCATAATCGCTCGCGTTTAGGGAAGAAACTTATAGCAACTCGTGGTGATGGTGATGATGTGACAGTTCTCAACTCTATGGATGAAAATGAAGAAGCACGTAAGATTGCCATCAACATTCAAAAACTGCTAGACCGTGGGGTAGCAGCTAAAGAGATAGCAGTCCTATACCGAGTAAATGTTCTTTCACGCTCTATTGAAGAGGGACTCAATCGTTCAGGCATAGGCTATAAGCTTGTAGGTGGACAGCGTTTCTTTGACCGTGCGGAAGTTAAAGACCTTATATCTTACCTTCGTGTAGTGACAAACCCTCATGATGATTTTTCAATCAAACGTATAGTAAACAAACCTAAACGCGGATTAGGAAAAGCAAGTGTAGATAAGATAGAACTAGCAGCACATGCAAATGAAACTTCCATATATGAGTACATTAAAAATTCAGATATTGAAGTATTAGTAGCACTTGTAAAAAAGAAAAATGCTACTACACTTAAAAACTTTGTGAGTAACCTTGATGAAGTAGCTCGTGTGGCAAAAGAGTCTACTTATGAGTTTATAGATGTTTTAGAAGATACTTTTCATCTTAAGCATATCTATAAAGGTATGCAAGATGAAGAAGACAGAGTCCGTAATATGGATGAGTTTTATGGTCTTTTCCGTGATTTCATTAAAAAGTCTCCCGATGTATCTATAGATGAGTTTTTAAATGAGTTAACACTGCAAAGTGAGCAAGACCAAGTTGAGGGAGAATCTATCTATATGATGAGTATCCATGCCTCAAAAGGTTTAGAGTTTGAACATGTATTTATTATCGGTATGGAAGAGGGCTTTTTACCTCTTGTAGGCGATGGTAGTGACTTAGAAGAGGAGCGGCGTTTAGGTTATGTCTCCATGACTAGAGCAAAAGACTCGCTTACTCTCTCTCATGCAGGAAGTAGATTTTATAAAGGTCGAAGAAGTGATCTTGGTAAAAGTCGCTTTTTTAATGAAGCAGGACTTTGCGAAGGTTCTCTTATAGTTACTAAAAATACAGCATTTAAAAAAGGAGACCTAGTCCGACATAAGATTTTTGGAACAGGTCGTATTAATGGTGTTAGCCGTGCAGGAAAAGAGTTTAAACTTCATATCAACTTTGCAGGAACACAGCGCGATATTTTAGCCTCTTTTGTGGAAAAACTTTAAGGACTTAATGTGGGACTTAATCGTCTATTTGTAGCTTATAAACCAAGTGGCATTGGTTCAAATAAATTTCTCTATTCGCTTAAACGAAAGTACAATGATAAAAAAGCTGGTTTTTCAGGAACACTCGACCCTTTTGCAAAAGGAGTGCTACTTGTAGGTTTTGGTTCATACACAAAACTCTTTCGTTTTTTAAATAAAACACCAAAAGTTTACAGAGCCACTCTATGGCTAGGTGCAAAGAGTGATTCACTTGATAGTGAAATGATAGAAAATGTCGATATATTAGATACTATAAGTGAAGTAGAAGTATTAAATGTTGTGAAGTCTTTAGAAGGAGAACTCGAGTATGAACCTCCAATCTTTTCGGCTAAACGCATAAACGGTAAACGGGCATATGATTTAGCGAGAGCAGGAGTGGCGTTTGAGTTAAATAAAATCAACTCTACTATATATGAAACAAAACTCATCCATTATTGTCATCCTTTTGTGACTTTTGAAGCAAGGGTGAGTGAGGGTACATACATTCGTTCTCTCGGGTCTATGATAGCCAATAGACTTGGTATTGAAAATGGAAGCTTAAGTGCCTTAGAGAGACTTAATGAAGGACAGTTTTTTTATGAGAATGAAAAAGCATTAGATATCAAGAAGTCACTCAATATTGAGCTCAATGAATATCTCGGTGATAAAGAAAATGTAACTTATGGAAGAGTTCTTGCTTTAGATAATCTAAAGACTCAGGATGAGGGAACTTACTGGCTTGATAATGGTGAAAATATTTCCATTATCACTGTGAAAAATGGCGAAGTAAAATATGAATTAGGGAGAATATGGTGTTAGTATTAGCAAGAAAACTTGATGAATCAATAGTAATCGGTGATAATATAATAGTAAAAATCGTGTCTGTAGAAAATGGTGTGGTTAAGCTTGGTATCGATGCTCCACAAGAAATCTCTATTATGCGAAGTGAACTACTAGAACAGGTGAAAGAGCAAAATATAAGTGCTGCTGGAAAAACTGATGTAGAAGAGTTAGCAGAGTTAAGTAAAATACTAGGCAAAAAATAGTTTTATGAAGCAGTATAAAGCCTTTGCAAAAGTCAATATTTTTTTAAAAATTACAGGTAAACGCGGGGATTATCATGAGATAATTTCTCGTTTTATGAAAGTTAGAGACCTTTATGATACTTTAGAATTTGTTCCAAAAGAAGAGACAGATGCAAAAGTAAATGAGTTTAAAATACTAGGTGATTTTTCTTGTCAAACAGAACAAAACACCATATATAAAGCTTATTTCGCTCTAAAAGCTGTGACAAATTCAGAAAAACTTGAACAGCTAATGCATAAGTATGCTATAAAGGTCACAAAAAATATTCCTACATTTGCCGGTCTTGGTGGTGGGAGTAGTGACGCTGCTACCTACCTTAAAATGTGCAACACTGTTTTAGATTTAGGACTTAGCAACCACGAACTTGCTCAAATTGGCTTAAAAGTTGGTGCAGATGTGCCATTTTTTGTGTATGGATATGATAGTGCAAATGTAAGCGGAATAGGAGAAATAGTAGAAGAGTTTAAAGAAGAACTACTGGACATCGAGACTTACACCCCTAAGATAGAGATAAGTACACCTCGTGTGTACAAAACTTATAGTGAAGATTTTTATGCTCCTATAGATGGTTTTAAAACACAAGAATTAAAGCAAACTATTTCTTTGGACATATTAAAAAGTATGAGTGCAGACGAAGCAAACGACTTGTTTAAACCAGCTCTTCAAGAGTATAAAGAGTTAAAAAATCATTTTAAAGCAGGTTACTTCTTCAGTGGAAGCGGTAGTAGCTTTTTTAAAGTTCTAGAAAATTAAATGCAAGTCAGCTGGAAGAAGATAAGAAGTTTTATTAATTAAGAAGAAGAATATATTGAGCTAGAGAATAATACTAAAATATTTTTATTTAATAAAGTTACACTAGGGTATTTGTGCTATCAATTCCTAACATCAGTTAGAGAAGACACTGGGAAGTAACCATGAGTGAAATAGTTTATATTTTTGTCGATGAATCAGGTGATATGGACTTCTCTATAAAAGGCTCTAAACACTATATGTTTCATTTTTTAGTTAAGAAGAGACCATTTAACCTTCATGCAAAAATTTCTAACTATCGATACTAACTTTTAGAAAGAGGACTAGACCCATCAAATACTCAAAGGTTTGACATAGAATATTTTCATGCACATAAGGACAATAAATATATAAAAAATGAATTATTTACAATAATTTCAACTTTTGAAAAAGAGAAAGTAAAAGTATATTCATATATTTTGGAAAAATCTAAAGTGCATCCTGAAAAAAGAAAAGAGAGAGATGCTTTTTACATCGATAATTTAACCTATTCAATTGGAAAGTTACTTGATAAACTAAAGATAGATAAAAATTTTGTTATCATTACAGATAATTTACCAATATCGAAAAATAAACAAAAGCAGATAAAGGGCACCTCTAAAAGCATTACGAACAGGTATAAAGCTTTATATGCAACAAAAAGATTTAAATCTTAAATATGACATCTTTCATCATAGTAGTGCTTCAAGTGTGAATCTTCAGATTATTGATTATATTGGTTGGGCAGTACATAGAAAATATGAGATGAATGATAATAATTACTATGATAGAATTAAAGAGTACATAATAGATGAAGATATCGTTACAAAAGATAGGAAAGTAAAACATTATGAGAAATGACCCTGCTACCTATTCTACAAAAGTAGAAAGCCTCCCTTGGAGTCTTATCAGTAGCTTGGAACCTTTAATGAGATTATATCACAATTAAATAAATAATAAAAAGAGTAAATAATGGGCGAAATAATAGCAAAAAATAAAAAAGCATATCACGACTACTTCATTGAAGAGAAGTTTGAAGCTGGTTTAGTGTTGATGGGGAGTGAAGTTAAAGGCTTACGAGCACATAGAGTGAACTTAAAAGATAGTTTTATTAAGTTTGTAAAAGGTGAACCTATTCTTTTTAATGCACATATAGGAAGACTAGAGACTACAAATTATTACTTTGGTCATGAAGAGAGAGGCAGTCGTAAGTTATTGCTACATAAAAAGCAGATTGAGAAGATGCTAAAAGCGGTCAACCGTGATGGATATACAATAGTTCCCATTCAGCTCTACTTTAACGACAGAAACTTAGCAAAGATTCAAATAGGTATAGCAAAAGGAAAACAACTCCACGATAAACGCCAAGATTTAAAAGAAAAAGATCAAAAAAGGGATGTTGCACGGGCTATGAAGGAGTACTAGTGAAGTTTATAACTCTTTTTCTCTCTATCGTTTCAGTTTGTCTTAGTTTAGAAGTAGATGCTGTGAACTGGCAAGTTCCAAATGGACAGACTACACTTTTAGAGTTTAATAGTATAAAAGGCATAGAATATAAGAGTGTAAAACTTGGTAAAAAAAGTTTTACTATTTTTACTAAATCAAATGATAAAAGTAAAATGTATGCTCTTATCCCTTTCTCTTACTACGAAAAAGTAGAAAATAAAAAACTATTAATTGAGTATAAGCAAGACAAGAAACTCAAAGAAGAGAGTTTACTTCTAAAGGTTATAAATGGAAACTATGCAAAAGAAGAGATACATGTAAGTAGTGCTAAGGTAAACCCAAAAAGTAAAGAAGTCAAAGCTCGTATCTCTAAAGAATACAATGAAGCGATGAAAATTTACTCTACGGTTACTCCTAAAAGTTATATATCTAAACCTTTTATACATCCGCTTGACTCGAAAATAACGAGTGCTTTTGGTAAGGCTAGGGTTTACAATGGTTCACTCAAAGGCTATCATAGTGGGACAGATTATCGTGCTGCTATGGGAACACAAATAATCGCTGCAAACGATGCAAAAGTTGCTCTAGTGAAGAAAAGATTTTATTCTGGAGGAACAGTTTTACTTGATCATGGTCAAGGAATATATACATGCTACTTTCATATGAGTGCTTTTAATGTCAAAGAGGGCCAGATAGTAAAGCGAGGTGAACTTTTAGGTCTTTCAGGTCAAAGTGGTCGTGTTACAGGTCCTCATTTGCATTTTTCAGCTAGAATAAACGCAGTACAGGTTGATCCCCTGCAACTTATTTCACTTTTAAACAAAAACTTATTAACAGGAAACTAAAACTATGACACTCTTTCAAATCCTTATGTTAGGGGCTTCAGCCTTTTTTTCATTTAAAATATATGAACATATTCAAACACTTAAAGATCCAGAGGAAAATGAAACGCAGCCAAACAGAACTGCAGATGCTTTTTCTACATTTGATTCGAGTTCTCTTATTGAAAAAGCGGATGATGCAGTAGTTGAGGGGCATTTAGATAAAGCCTTGGCTATTTATAGTGAAGCAAATATTAAAGAACCTAAAAATGGGGAAACACTTTTTAAGATGGCGTTTACACTTGGACTTCAAGAAAGAAACGAAGAGGCACTTGAGTACTATAAAGATGCACTTGAAGTAGATCCTGAGAATCCTTTTTCTCATTTAGAAATGGCATATATATATCTCAAAGAAGATGAACATGCAAGTGCTAGAAACCATTTAAATGCAGCACTAGAATTAGATCCAGACTTAGAAAAAGCAAAAGAAGAACTGGCAAAACTAAACGCTGAGGTATAAAATGAAAATCTCTAAAATTTATGAGTTTTTAAATGAGCTTTCTCCTTTTGAACTTCAAGAAAAATGGGATAATTCAGGTCTTTTAATAGGCTCATTGAACGAAGATATCACACAGATTGCCTTAAGTATAGATGTAGATGAAAAGCTTATAGATTCTTTAGAAAACAACACACTTTTAATCACCCATCACCCTATAATTTTTGGAGGATTAAAGCAGCTGGAATTTTCAAAATATCCAGCTAATTTAATTCAAAAAATGATACAAAAAAATATCAGCAATATTGCCATGCATACAAATTTTGATCAAACTCACCTAAATGAGTATGTGGCTACAGAGATACTTGGATACAAAATTTCAAAAAAAGATGGATTTGTAGCTTACTTAGATGTTGATGAAGACTTTGATGTTTTTGCACATAAAGTTTCTAGTGCATTTGGACTTAAATGTATAAGAACAGTAAAATGCTCACAAAGGGTTTTACGAGTCGCATTTACCACAGGTTCAGGATGCTCTTTGATGCGAAGTTTAGATGCCGATTGCTTTCTTACTGGTGATGTAAAATATCACGATGCGATGGAAGCAAAAAGTATCAATTTATCACTAATTGACATAGGACATTACGAAAGTGAACACTTTTTTGCTCAAATTTTAGAGAAAAATTTGAAAAATTTAGGTTTAAAAGTTATAATTGCATCATCAGAAAACCCATTTACATATATACACCCTTAAAGGACCTAAATGAACAACCACCTTCAGCAACTTATTGACCTCTCTATTGTAGATAAAGATATCGATGCATTTGAACCTCAAATCGAAGAAGCAAACTATAATTATGAAGCAGCACTTGCTAAGACTCAAAGTATTGAGTCTGACATCGAAAACTTAAAGAATGAAATCAAAGAAGAAGAAGTTAAAAAGAGTAAAAATGAACTTCACTTAGCTGAGCTTTCACAAAAACTTGAAGAAAATGCTGCAAAAAGTGGTAATGTAAAAACTGAACGTGAAATGAAATCATTACAACTTGAAGAAGAGATTGCTAAAGAACAAGTAACTTTTGCAAATGAAGAGATTGAGCGTTTAGAAAAAATTATTGAAGTAAAAAAAGAACAAACTGAGGTTGCTGAGGCTTCTTTAGTTGAGCTTTCAGCTTCACTTGAGTCAGTAAAAGCAGATGTTGATACAAAACTAGCGACTATTAACAAAGAGCGTCAAGAAGTATTTGTTAAAAAAGAGAAACTTCTTGGTGAAATGAACCAAAAAGGTTTAGCTTTTTACCAAAAGATTCGTAGATGGGCAAAAAATACAACAGTTGTTCCTGTAGAAGAGCAAGCTTGTATGGGTTGTCACATGGTTATCGGCGATAAGGTATATGCTGATGTTATTAAAGCTGAAGACATTACAACTTGTCCTCACTGTGGTCGTATTCTTTACACAAAGCCTAACGAAGAGTAAGCTTGAAACCCTTTACGCTAGTCTATTACACATTGAGTGTGATGCTATATCTTATAGCACTACCTCTCATTGTGTATCTAGCGTTTAAGCAGAAGTACCAAGAGTCAATCCCTGCACGTTTCTTTCTTTTTAATAACCCTAGATTTTCTAAAACTAATGCTATTTGGTTCCATGTATGCTCACTCGGTGAAGCAAGAGCCTTAAAGCCTCTTTTATCCTTGATAGATAACAAAGAGATAGTGATTACAACTATAACTCAAACAGGACAAGCTGAAGCCTCAAAGTATAATGCAGAAGTTCGTTATCTGCCATATGAGATGTTTTTACCATTTTGGGTAAAAAAACAGAAACTTTTAGTAGTTTTAGAAGCCGAATTTTGGTACCTACTTTTTGCAGTGGCATCTAAACGCGGAGCGAAGCTAGTTCTGTTAAATGCAAGAATCTCTGATAAGAGTGTAAAAAAGTATCTTCAGTTTGCATGGTTTTATAAAAAACTATTGTCGTATGTAGACACACTCTATGTTCAAAGTGAAGTAGACAAAAATCGTTTTATCGCTTTAGGTGCTAGAAATATTAAGGTCATTGGAAACATTAAACTTGCAGGTGAGATAAAGCATACTACAGAGTATGAGAAACCTGATTGTTTAACAATAGTTGCTGGAAGTACCCATGATAGTGAGGAAAAATCTATACTCGCTGCGTTTATAGAGTTACGACGAGTAGAAAAGGCAAAACTCATTGTAGTTCCTCGCCATCCTGAACGTTTTAATGAGGTTTATGAACTACTTCATGAGGGTGCAAAAGATAATGGACTCACTCTCGGTCGTTTTTCTGAGTCTAAAAGTTTAGATAAAGATATAGTGCTTGTAGATATGATGGGTGAGTTAAATAATATCTACCACATAAGCGATATAGCAGTCTTAGGTGGTGCATTCAATGAAGGTGTTGGTGGGCATAATCCACTAGAACCTGCACACTTTGGCTGTAAGATAATTACAGGAAAGCACTTTTTTCATCAAAAAGAGCTTTTTAAGTATGTACATCATGTACAGTATGTAGAAAGAGATGAGATTTTTGATGCTTTTAAAAAAGCAGAAGAACTACCATCTTCTTTAGTTGAGGAAACTATTGATTTAAAACCAATAGTAAATAAAATACTCGAACAATAAATAAACAAAGGAAAACATTTATGGCGACAGAAAAAGCATATAAAATTCTTGCATTGCAAGAGGGCATTTCTAACAATAACGCAAAGTCTATGATAGACCGTGGGCTAGTGTATGTTGGAAACAAAAAAGTAGTAATAGCTCGTGGAGAGTTAAACGCAGATACAAAGTTTAGAACGATTAAAGTAGAGCGTCCTAAGATTATCTTTGAAAATGATGACATAATTGTTGTAGATAAACCAACATATGTAAACTCAGATGAGATTGAACGTCAGTTCAAACCGGCAGTTTTACTGCATAGGCTTGACCGTGAAACATCAGGTGTATTGATGCTTGTTAAAAACGAAGAGTTCCGGGAGAAAGCTATCAAAGAGTTTCGTCAAGATAAGGTATATAAAGAGTATATTGCTTGGGTTGAGGGTATCATGAGTGAGCCTATCGAAGTTGATAAAGCTATTTCTACACAAAAGAAAAATAACAAAGCATTCTCAAATGTCTCTCCAAAAGGGAAACCTGCAAGAAGTGAGTTTTTCCCTGACTTAGTAAGTGCAAATAAAACAAAAATAAAGTGTATCATTCATCATGGACGTACACACCAAATTCGTGTGCACCTACGTTATATTGACCATTCAATTGTTGGTGATGAGCAGTATGGTGGACGTCGAGCTAAACGAGTGATGCTTCATGCTCACAAAGTAAGACTTTTAGGAATGGAGTTTAATGCTCCTGAACCAAAAGAGTTTGTACACTTTCAATAGTGTGTCAGCAAGCCTTTGCTAAAATGCAAAAAAATATACATTAAAATAAATATTAAAAATAAGAGAGAAATATATGTTTGATACTTTAACAGACTCGTTTACAAATGCCATAAAAAAGATTCGTTTTCGTGATGATGATAAAGCCTTAAGTAAAGCACTAGCGGAACTAAAGAAAAATCTTTTAAAAGCAGATGTAAATCATAAAGTAGTAAAAGAACTCTTAGAAAAAGTACAGTTACGTACAAAAGAAAAAGGTATAGGAAAAGATCAATTTTTAGAAGCTATGAGAATCTCTTTAACTGAGCTTCTAGAAGTTGGAGGGAATAAAGGTTTTGTATTTGCTCCAAACCCTCCAACAACTATCCTTATGACAGGTCTTCAAGGTAGTGGTAAAACGACTACTACGGGGAAACTTGCAACTTATTTAAAGAATAAACAGAAGAAAGTTCTCATCGTTGCAGCCGATTTACAACGCCTTGCTGCAGTAGAGCAACTCCGTCAAATTACTTCACAGATTGAAGTTGAACTTTATGAAGATGAAGCTACTAAAAATCCTGTAGAAGTTGTAAAAGCAGCTATGAAATATGCAAATTCTAAGATATTTGATGTTGTTCTCATAGATACTGCTGGGCGTTTAGCTATTGATGATGCACTTATGAGCGAGTTAGAAGATGTGAAAAAAGTTGCAAATCCTGATGAAGTGTTTTATGTAGCTGATTCACTAACGGGTCAAGATGCTATAAGAACAGCGACTACATTTAAAGAAAAAATCGGTATAGATGGTGTAATTCTTTCTAAATATGATGGAGATTCAAAAGGTGGTGTAGCACTTGGACTTTCATCTCAAGTACAAGTTCCACTGCGTTTTATCGGTAATGGTGAGAAGATGGAAGACTTAGAAATCTTTTTACCTGAGCGAATAGTAAACCGCCTTATGGGTTTTGGTGATGTTGAAGGATTAGCTGAAAAAACTGCTGATATTATCGATGAGAAACAAGCAAAACGTCTGAGTAAAAAGATTCAAAAAGGGAAGTTTAATTTTAATGACTTCTTAGAGCAGATGGAGTCTATGAAAAAGATGGGTAGTATGAGCTCTATCATGGGCATGATTCCAGGTATGAGTGGAATGAGTAAAGCTATTAAAGACTTTGACTTTGAAAATTCAGGTGAACTAAAAAATATCAAAGCAATGGTCTCTTCTATGACAAAAAAAGAACGTGAAGAACCAGACTTACTCAATAACTCTCGTAAACAAAGAATAGCGATAGGATGTGGACTTACAATAGTTGAAATAAACAGAATGATTAAACAGTTTAAAAATGCAGGAAAAATGGCAAAAAAATTCTCTGGTAAAAATGGAATGAAACAACTCCAATCTATGATGGGTGGAGCAGGTGGACCTGCTGGAATGCAAGGACTACCTAGATAATATATAATGCTGAGCAAAGCTCATCATCATACAGGGAGACAAATCTCCCTCATACCCGCTAAAGCTATAAAAAGTAAACTTTTTAAGAGTGTATCCCTTACATTCTTTAGTATTATTGCTTTTTAGCTTTTTCTTCGCTATAATTCCACCATCGTAATAACTTCTGAAATAATCCCTCTGTGATTAGAAGGTATTCTCTTTTGAGAATATAAGACGCCAAATGGCGGTAAGAGGCACAATAAACTACTTGTAATTATTTACAAACTACATTTATTCTGCAAAAAATACCCCGAAAATATTTATAACTTAAAGGAAATACATGACAGTAATTAGACTTACTCGTATGGGAAGAAAAAAGAGACCATTTTATCGTTTAGCGGTAACAGATAGCCGTAAACGTAGAGATGGTGGTTGGATCGAACTTATCGGTCACTACAATCCAATGAACGAAGAGAAGACTCTTGTAGTAGATAATGAAAGATTAGATTACTGGTTAAGCGTTGGTGCTAAAATGAGTGGTCGTGTTAAAAAGATTACAGGTCGTTAATCATGATTGCTGATTTTGTTGCTGAGTTTGCAAAACTAATCGCGTCTAATCCAGACGATGTACGAGTTGAAGTAGAAGAAAGCGATAAATTGACGCAAATCGTACTCTATGCTAATCAAGCCGATATCGGTAAATTGATTGGTAAAAGTGGTAAGATGATTGGTGCTATTAAAACTGTTATCTCTGGCTGTAAAGCTAAAGATGGCATGAGTTATAGAATTAATGTCGAAGCACTTTAAGGAACAATTACTTCATATCGCAACTATCGGCAAAACTGTCGGTATAAAAGGTGATATGAAGTTTCATGATAAGTCAGATTTTCCTGAGCAGTTTAAAGTGGGAAGCTCTTTTTTAATTAATAAAAAAGATAAAATAACTTTAACAGATGTGAATTTTGAACGTGGACTTGTAAAGATTAATAATTTGAGTAATCCACAAGATTGTAAAAAGTTTGTCAATGCAAAACTTTATACAACATACGAAGAGACAAGAAAAAATTGTCAGCTTGAAAAAGGTGAGTTTTTTTTCTTTGACTTAGAAGATTGTCAAGTTTATGAAGATGGAAAACTACTTGGAGTAGTTGTCGAGATAGAGAGAATAGCTGTAACAAATTATTTGTTTATAGCTACGAATGAGAGTTTAGTCGAGAGTGGTTTATCAAAGAGCTTTTTAGTTCCTTTTATAGAACCATTTAAAAAAGATGTGGATATTAAGAAAAAGATTATCACTTTAAGTGGTGCTTTTGATATTTTAGAAGCTTCTTAATGACTTTTACTTTTGTTACACTTTTTTCAAATTTAGTAGAGGGTTATTTTAATGACTCCATACTAAAACGTGCTATGGAGAAAAATATATTTGAGGTTAAGTATCTTAACCCTAGAGATTTTTCTCTCAATAAGCACTCTAAAGTTGATGATACAGCAGTTGGTGGTGGTGCCGGAATGGTTATGAATCCTCAACCTCTGTTTGATGCTTTAGATAGTTTGAAAAAAGAAGATGAGAATGTACATATAATTTTTTTAACTCCTGTTGCAAAACCGTTTGTGCAAAATGATGCCAAGCGTTTAAGCAGCAAGTCCCATATAGCTTTTGTGAGTGGAAGATATGAGGGGATTGATGAGAGAGTGATAGAAAAGTATGCGGACGAAGTTTTCTCTATCGGAGATTACATCTTAACCGGAGGAGAATTAGCTTCTTTGGTTATTTGTGACGCGGTAAGTAGAAATATTGAGGGTGTTCTAGGCAATAGTGATTCATTAACTGTAGAAAGTTTTGAGTCACCACTACTAGAAGCACCATCGTTCTCAAAACCAAAACTCTATGAGGGTTTAAGTGTTCCATCAGAATATTTAAAGGGAAATCATAGTAAAATTCGCTCATTAAAACTAGCATTATC
>Ga0256840_1001182_pt1 | contig 25000 bp, 21 predicted proteins | sample 355202metaG_FD_185969 | JGI IMG/M metagenome (GOLD analysis project Ga0256840, IMG submission 185969) | Hydrothermal vent microbial communities from Mid Atlantic Ridge, Atlantic Ocean - 355-202 | ecosystem: Environmental > Aquatic > Marine > Hydrothermal vents | place: Atlantic Ocean: Mid...
CTGAAATCTCAATACCACGACCATCTACACTTCTTAGGTTAAGATTTCCTCGACTATCAATTGAAGCCTCAACACCTGTTTGATCTTTTACCGCATTGATTGCCGCTACAAGTTTTCCATCACTATCATTAGCTTTTATATCACCAATGTTTCCAATTTTGACACCGTTAATAGTTAAACTTGTAATATCACCACTAGCTACTGCTGCAGAGCCTGTTGTAAGCACTTGCCAAGAGGCTTTTACTCCTGTTTTATCTGAGTTTTTATTAATAGTCTCCGCTAAAACTCCAATCCCTGTTCCTGCACTTGTAGAGATTGTTACAGACTCTAACGTTACATCATTTCTTCCATCTGTAGAGATAAATTTAAGTGTAGTTGTACCAGCAGCAGTAATTCTTGCTCCTGTTTCAAACCTAGTATTTCCAATTTTATCTGAACTTGTCGCTCCAATACTTGCTGTAACACTCTGATTGGAGTATGCACCCACTTGAAACTCTTTGTTGGTAAATTGTCCACTCAAAAGACTCTGTCCATTGTATGAAGTTGTCCCTGCAATGTTATCAAGTGACTCCATAAGTCGTGTAATATCCGCCTGTAGTGCCTTTCTTGACTCTGTAGTCTGTCCATCTTGTGCAGCTTGAGTAGCCTTGGTTTTGATGGTATTTAGTATCTTTAACTGCTCATCCATCGCCTTATCTGCAATTTGAATCACACCTGTAGCATCATTTGCATTTGCAATAGCCTGACCCAAAGCACTTGCTTGGGAACGAAGAGAATCTGCAATCGCCATTCCAGATGCATCATCAGCAGCCTTATTGATTCTCAAACCTGAAGATAGCTTCTCTAAAGAGCTATCTAAACTCCTGTTGTTCGCAACCGCATTTGTATGAGCATTTAATGCCGCCACATTTGTGTTAATCCTGAATCCCATGATAAATCCTTTTATCGTTAAATTTGAGTAGCTTCCTTGCCACCCTTGTAAACCAAATCGGATAGATTGAAAAAAAGTTTATAGCTTTTTGTAAAAAACTCAAAAAATCTTATCTATCATCATGCTTGCGTCTAATTTTTCCATCCCTCTTAGAGTATCAAGAAAATACTCACTACTATCGACTGCTTTAAATCTTGCTAAATCCACTTTAGTTGTATGTAAAATTTGTTCTTAGAGGTCTCCTTAATCTATTTGTGCTACAATTGCAAAAAAACTTTTACAATGTATAGGTAGTATATGAAAAATTTAATCATAGTTGAGTCACCAACTAAAGTAAAAACAATCAAATCTTTTCTAGGGAAAGATTATGAGATAGTAGCCTCCAAAGGTCACATAAGAGATCTTCCAAAGAGTAGCTTTGGGATAAAGATAGAAAATGGAGAGTTTAAACCAGAGTATAGAGTTGCAAGAGACCACTCTAGTGTAGTAAAAGATATAAAGCAAAAAGCAAAACAGGCTGAAACGATCTACATAGCAACGGATGAGGATAGAGAGGGAGAAGCCATAGGCTACCACATAGCAAAAGCGATTGGCAAGAACCCAGAGGAGCTACCTCGCATAGTGTTTCACGAGATTACAAAGAGTGCTATAAAAAATGCTCTTGAAAATCCTAGAAAGCTAGACTTCTCAAGCATAAATGCTCAGCAAACAAGAAGACTTTTAGATAGGATAGTGGGTTATAAACTCTCACCTCTTCTTAGCTCCAAAATTCAAAAAGGGCTAAGTGCGGGAAGAGTTCAAAGCTCAACTTTGAAAATTGTAGTAGATAGAGAAAGAGAGATAAAGGCCTTTAAGCCAGAAGAGTTTTGGAGCATAGATGCTAAGTTTGAGAAGACCATAGAGTCCCTGCTAGTTAGTTTTGATGGTCAAAAGATTGAGAAGATGACCATAAAAAATGGTAATAGAGCAAAAGAGATAACCTCAAGATTGAAAAATGAGAAGTTTATTGTAAGCAAAATCGATAAAAAAGAGAGAAAAAGCTCTCCAAGTCCAGCTTTTATGACTTCAACCCTACAACAAGCCGCATCTTCAAGTTTGGGGTTTTCACCAAAAAAGACTATGATGATAGCCCAAACGCTCTATGAGGGAGTCTCCACCCCAAATGGCACAAGTGGGGTTATAACCTATATGAGAACAGACTCCCTAAATGTAGCCAAAGAGGCAATTGAAGCGGCTAGAGAGAAGATTTTAAATGAGTTTGGAGAAAAGTACCTACCTGAAAAACCAAAGCTCTATAAATCAAAAAGTAAGGGCGCCCAAGAGGCTCACGAGGCGATTAGACCAACTCTTATAGACTTTACTCCAGCAGTTGCCAAGAGCTACTTAAAGCCAGATGAATACAAGCTATATGCTCTAATTTACAACAGATTCATAGCTTCTCAGATGAATAGTGCTGTGTTTGAGTCTCAGACCATCATCTTTAAAAGTCAAAGCGCAGAGTTCAAAGCAAGTGGAAGAAAGCTTCTCTTTGATGGATTTTACAAAGTTTATGGCTCAAGTGACAAAGACAAACTTCTTCCAGAGCTTAAGCTAAATCAAGAGGTGGAACTAAGCGAGCTAAAAGCAAACCAGCATTTTACAGAGCCTCCTTCTCGATACAGTGAAGCAAGTTTGATAAAAAAGATAGAATCACTAGGAATCGGAAGACCCTCTACCTATGCACCAACAATCTCCACCTTGGTTGCAAGAGACTACATAAAGATAGAAAAAAAGCAGATAATTCCAACTGAAAACGCTTTTAAAGTGATTGAGCTACTAGAAAAACACTTTCCTGAGATTGTAGATAGCTCGTTCACCTCCAACATGGAAGAGACTCTAGATAAGATAGCCGAAGACAAGGCGGATTGGCAACAGGTTTTGCTTGAATTTTATGAGCCATTTATGAAAAAGATAGAAGATGGTAAAAAAAACATAAAATCTCAAAAGGTTGTTATCCCTACAGGAGAGAATTGTCCAGAGTGTGGGAGTGAGCTTGTAAAGAGAAAAGGAAGATTTGGAGAGTTTATAAGCTGTAGTGCATTTCCAAAGTGCAAATACACTAAAAACTTAGGAAACAAAGTTAAAAAAGAGCTAAAAGTCATAGAGGCAAAGTGCCCTGAGTGTGGAAGCGATATAGTTGAGAGAGTCTCTAGAAGAGGTAAGTTTTATGGCTGTAGTAGCTATCCAAAATGCAAGTTTATCTCCAATCATGAGCCAATCAATGAAAAGTGTAGTGAGTGTGGAGGCATGATGAGCCAAAGAGAGCTAAAGACCAAGATAGTAAAAGAGTGCTTGAAATGTAAGCATAAGATAGAGATAAAAAGGTAAAGAGTTAGTATATGTCAGAATTATCGATTATATTTACTATTGCTATCATACTTTTCTTGTCACCTTTTTTAGCAAGATATCTTAGATTTCCAACAGCTGCAGTAGAAATCATACTTGGTACCTTAGCGGCATATGTAGGATTTATAAATGATTTTTACCTTTTTGAACAAATTGCTCATTTTGGTTTTTTCTACTTAATGTTTATGGCTGGTTGCGAAGTAGATCTGAAAATTTTTACCAAAATGGATAAAAAAGTTTTAAAACAGAGCATTTACTATTTAAGCCTGCTCTATATACTCTCTGTACTTAGCGTTTTTTATTTTGAACTTAGTAAAATTCTTATTATAATCATACCAACACTATCTGTAGGACTTATATTGGCTCTTTACAAAGATTATGGAAAAGATGCAAATTGGCTAAATCTTTCCATGCTCGTTGGTGCTATGGGAGAATTAGTAAGTATATCACTCTTAACACTCTCTGGTGCTGCCCTAGAGTACGGCATAGGGTTTGAGCTTTATAAGGCAGTTGCTTATCTAATCATACTTGTAGGTGGTCTTTTTGCGGTATTTAAATTTTTACATGTGCTTTTTTGGTGGTATCCTGAGATAAAAGTTTATCTTATGCCTCATATCGATAAAGAGGAGCAAGACTTAAGACTCTCTATGGCACTATTTGCTCTTATGATCGGTCTTATGATTTGGCTAAAAATAGAGATTGCTTTTGGTGCTTTTATAGCAGGCATATTTATAGCAACCTTCTTCGAACACAAAGAGGAGTTACCACATAAGATATCCTCTTTTGGGTTTGGTTTTTTAGTACCAATTTTCTTTGTTTATATCGGTTCAACTTTCGATATAAAATTTTTAACAGATATTGAAATCATTTCTCAAGCTTTACAAATTGTTGCACTTATGATTTTTGTTAGAATGTTTGCCTCTGTAGTTTTTCTCAATCTTCTAGGAAGGATAAACATACTTAGATTTGCACTTTCACAATCTATGCCTCTAACACTTATGATAGCTATAGCAACTATAGCTTATGAGTCTCACAATATAGACCAAAGTTTATACTTTGCTCTTATACTTGCCTCTTTAATTGAAGTTATAATTGCAATGTTATGTATAAAAATTTTAACAACTATAAAGAATTATTATAAAAATAAACTTAATTATTCTTAATTTTTTTATGGATTTAAGCTAATATAAATATATTAATTATACAATGGTAACTATGCTATAATCATTTTATTATCGATAAGGAGGTATTGTTATGTCAAATAAAACTGTAACTGTCATAGACAATCGCACAAACCAAAAGTATGATTTTCCTATACTAGAACCAACTATGGGAGCAGATGTTGTTGATATATCAACATTTTACCAAAAAACCGGGATGTTTACATTTGATAGAGGATTTACTTCTACTGCAAGTTGCAGATCAGCTATAACCTACATAGATGGCTCAAAAGGGAAGCTAATGTATAGGGGGTATGACATTTCATACCTAGCCACTAAAAAAACTTTTTTAGATACAGCTTATCTACTTTTAAATGGGGAATTACCATCTAAAGAAAGATTAGAAGCTTACTGCAAAGAGCTAAAAAAAAGATCATTCATACATGAAGGTATGAAAAAACTTTTTGATGCCTTCCCCGACAATGCTCACCCTATGGCAATTTTATCTGCTGGAGTCTCAGCGCTATCTACATTTTACTTTGATCACTTAGATATGGATTCTCCTGATGAAGCACTAGAGATGGCAAACAGAATTATAGCAAAGATTCCAACCATAGCCGCATTCTCATACAGATACTCACAAGGTCTGCCTGTTATTTACCCGGATTTAAACAAAGGTTTTGTTGAAAATTTTTTATATATGTTAAGGGGTTATCCTCATCACTACATCGAATTAAAACCTATAGAGATAAAAGCGTTGGATACAATCTTAACTCTACACGCAGATCATGAACAAAATGCATCTACAACTGCCGTTAGAGTTGTAGCCTCTACTAGAGCACACCCCTATGCTTGTATATCTAGTGGAATAAATGCTCTATGGGGAAGAGCTCATGGAGGAGCAAATGAGTCTGTAGTACGACAGCTAGAGATGATAGGCAGAGTTGAAAATGTCGAGAAGTACATTGCAAAAGCAAAAGATCCAAATGATCCTTTTAGACTAATGGGATTTGGACATAGAGTATATAAAAATTTTGATCCAAGAGCTACGATCTTGAAAAATATCCAAAAAGAGTTATCTGAAGAGTTAAATTTAGATAGTGAACTTATGGCAGTTGCTAAAAAAATAGAGGAGATAGCTCTAAATGATGAGTATTTTGTAAGCAGAAAACTCTACCCTAACATAGATTTTTACTCTGGCATAATCCTAAGAGCTTTAAAAATTCCTAAAGAGATGTTTGCAGTTATATTTGTCATAGGAAGAACCCCTGGCTGGATTTCGCAGTGGATTGAGTTAAGAAATCAAGATAACATCAAAATAGCTAGACCGAGACAGCTCTATATAGGACCAAAGGATAGAACACCAAAAGAGTAAAGAGATATTGTAGGGCTACCTAAGATGTAGCTCTCTATCTTAAACTTAATAAAAAGCCACCCTCTGTCTCTTTTAGCTCATACAGATACTGCCCATCGAGCTCAATAGCGACCCTGTAGTATCCACTATGCTTTCCTATGGTTATGCTTTTAAACCCTTTAATGTTTAATTTATATACCTTTGTGTAAAAAGATATCTCTCTTTTAAAGTCTATAACCACTTTGTATGGTTTTGCAACCATAAAGTCTCTTATTTTTTTATCTTTAGTCTTTAATTTTATTCTGTTTTTATCTATCTCTAAAAGCAAGATGTTTTTAAAATTTATAAGTTTATTTTGCTTGTTTTGTGATTTTTTTTGAACTCGCTTTTTAGTAGTAGTTGACTTAACAAGCGTATTTTTATCTTTTTTTGTCACTATAAAGGTATCATGCCAGTCAATTTTTTTGTCAATCTCTAAAATTTTACTTTCAATAGAACCATCTAAATTTTGATACCTAATCTCTACACTTTTTAAGACTCTAGCACTACTTGGTAACTTAAACTCTTGAGATTTAAACCAAGGTTTTTTTTGCGCTGGAATTTCTACACCAGCGAGGTTATCTAGTGGCTCTACAGGCACAAAAGGGTTCTCTCTTGCACATAAAAAAGTTCCAACCAAAAGCACCACCCAATATATCTTAACCACTACTTCACCTCACTATCTGGATCTAAATCTTTTAACTCAAAATACTCTTTTTGCAAAATTGCATTTTGTTCTTTTAGCTTCTCAACCCCTCTAACATACCTCTGCTTCATCTCTTGAAGATTTAAAAGAACATCTAGTGAACTTTTACCAAAAAGCATATCTCCGACATATATGCCAAAACCTACAATAACTGCTATAAGAGCGATAATCTTCAAATAAAAGGAACTAAACTTAGTTCTGCTTTGAAAAGATTCATCCTCAAACTCTTCTAGCAATTTACTCATTATCTAAATAGCTCTCTCCCTAAGTACTCGCTTCCACTTAACTCTCTTTCAATCTCCAATAGGCGATTATACTTTGCATTTCTCTCACCTCTTGCAGTAGCACCTGTTTTAATCTCTCCACAATTTAAAGCTACAGCCAAATCAGCTATGAAACTATCCTCGCTCTCTCCACTTCTGTGGCTCATTACGCATTTATAATTGTTTCTTTGAGCGAGTCTAACCGTTCTCATAGTCTCTGTTACACTGCCAATCTGATTTGGTTTTATTAAGATAGAATTAGCAACACCCTTTTCTATACCATCTTTTAAAATTTTCTCATTTGTTACAAATATATCATCGCCAACTAACTGAACTCTATCACCTAGCTTTTGAGTTAGTACTTTCCAACCATCCCAATCATCCTCACTTAATCCATCCTCTATAGATACTATTGGGTATTTGTCACAAAGATCTACATAGTACTGTGCTAACTCAAGTGAACTTAATGTTCTATTTTCACTCTCTAGCCTATATCCACCATCTACTACCAACTCACTAGCAGCCACATCTAAAGCTATTGCTATATCCTCTCCTGCTTCATATCCTGCATTTTCAATAGCTTGTAAAATTACCTTTATTGGCTCTTCATTATCTTTTAGGTTTGGAGCAAAACCTCCCTCATCTCCTAGTGCTGTGCTCTCTTTAATATCTGAAATGATTTTTTTAAGATTGTGGTAAACCTCAACAGCAGCCCTAAGAGCATCACTAAATGTATTAAAATTTAGTGGCATTATCATATACTCTTGAAAATCTACGCTGTTATTTGCATGGCTACCGCCATTGATTATGTTGAACATAGGAGTTGGAAGCACTAAAGCGTTTGAGCCTCCTAGGTACCTATAAAGTGGCAATCCTAAGCTAATTGCACTCGCTCTAGCTATTGCCATTGAGACTCCCAAAACTGCATTGGCACCCAAGTTAGCATAGTTATGTGTTCCATCACACTCCTTCATTATGCCATCAACCATAGCTTGATCGTATGGATTTAATCCTATAAGGGCATCGGCTATTGTGGTGTTTACATTTTCACAAGCCTTTAGAACCCCTTTACCCATATATCTCTCATCACTATCTCTTAACTCAAGAGCCTCTTTTTTACCTGTACTAGCTCCACTTGGAACTATGGCAGAGCTAACTGTGCCATCGCTTAGCTTCACTGTTGCTCTTACTGTTGGATTTCCTCTACTATCTAAAACCTCATCTGCAAAAATATCGTCAATATATACCACTTTAATTCTCCTCGTTTTCATCAAAATCTATATCACCAGCTATTCCCATAGCATCTTTAATTTTTTTCTCAATCTCTTGTGCTACATCAGGATTTTCTTTCAAAAATGCTTTTACATTCTCTCTTCCTTGACCAAGTCGCTTCTCGCCATAGCTAAACCAAGCGCCACTCTTATCTATGATATCAAGCTTAACACCATAATCAACAAGCTCACCCTCTTTACTGATACCCTCACCAAACATTATATCAAACTCAGCTTGTCTAAACGGAGGAGCCACTTTATTTTTTATAACTTTTGCTCGAACTCTATTTCCTATCTGTTCATCGCTCTGCTTTAGTGTTGCTATCTTTCTAACATCGATTCTAACTGAAGCATAAAACTTTAGAGCATTTCCCCCTGTTGTTGTCTCAGGAGAGCCATACCCCATAGTGCCTATCTTCATACGAATCTGATTTATAAAGATAATCGTTGTATTCATTTTGTGTACAACTCCTGTAAGCTTTCTTAGTGCTTGAGACATAAGTCTTGCTTGAAGTCCCACATGGGTATCTCCCATATCTCCTTCTATCTCTGTTTTTGGTGTTAGTGCTGCAACAGAGTCCACAACTATAAGATCAACTGCACCACTCCTAGTAAGGGTCTCAACAACATCCAAAGCCTGTTCTCCAAAATCTGGTTGAGATACTAAAAGATTATCTACATCGACTCCTAAATTACTAGCATATTTAACATCCAAAGCATGTTCAGCATCAACAAATGCACAAATACTTCCCTGCCTTTGAGCTTCTGCAGTTATCTGCAATGCTAGTGTGGTTTTACCCGAACTCTCAGGTCCAAAAATTTCAATAATCCTCCCCTTTGGAACCCCATCTATACCTAGTGCAATGTCTAACCCTAAAGAGCCTGTACTAATAGAATCAATGGGCTCTATAGCCCTATCTCCCAATCTTACAAGCGTGCCCTTTCCAAAAGCTTTATCTATCTGCTTAATCGCTAAATCTAGTGCCTTTTTTTTGTTTTCATCTATCGCCATCTAATTTCCTTGAGTTAATTTCACACCTTATTGTTGGATTTTAACATTTTATGGTTGAAAAAGTTCTTTAAAGTTGAGTCTCTGCGGGGGTACTAGTAGTTTCCTTAAGAAAAGTTGTGTCATAATTTTAGCTCGAAAGGTTGATCATGTCAAAAATTACAGTTGCTCATTCTCCTGATGCTGATGATATATTTATGTATTATGCTATAAAATTTGGATGGGTAGATTTAAAAAAAATAAAGTTTGAAAATATTGCGCTAGATATTGAAACACTCAATAAAGAGGCACTAAAAAATTCATTCGATATAACGGCAATAAGCTTTGCGCTATATCCTAAAATAAGAGACGAGTATGCGCTTTTAAGAACTGCAGTTAGTTTTGGAGAAGGATATGGTCCAAAAATTATAAAATTAAAAAATAAAAAATTAAGAAAAAACTTCAAAGTAGCTCTTAGTGGAGAGCATACAACTAACGCTCTTCTTTTTAAAGTAGCTTACCCTGAAGCAAGAATAGTGTATAAAAATTTTTTAGAGATAGAAGAGGCTGTTTTAAACAAAGAGGTAGATGCAGGAGTGCTGATTCATGAGAGTATTTTAACTTTCAACGAGAAATTGGAAGTTGAAAGAGAGCTATGGGATATATGGTGCGAATATACAAAGGATGAACTTCCTCTTCCGTTGGGAGGTATGGCTATAAGACGCTCAATCCCAATAACAAAAGCAATAGAGTGTGAAAAAGCACTCATAAAGGCTGTAAAGATCGCAACAACTCACTCAAAACTACTCTCAGATATGCTTTTAGAGAGAGATCTCATAAGAGTGGATGAAAAAACTCTTCAAAAGTATCTTGAACTATATGCCAATGAGAATTCAGTTGAGCTTAACTCCAAACAATTAAAAGCAATCAATGAGTTATTCAAAATAGGCTATAAAAACAATTTTTATGATAAAATTATAGATATAAACGATTTTTTAGTACCAAAAGAGTATGAAGCATTAAGAAAAAGTTAAGTTTATAGGGGCAAAATATGGAAGCTAAACTGATTGGATTGGGTGTTGAAACTTTTAAATTGGCTCTTTTAATGTCACTTCCTATGCTCTTAGCTGGACTAATAGCTGGACTTGCTATAAGTATATTTCAAGCAACAACACAGATAAATGAGATGACACTAAGCTTTGTTCCAAAAATCATACTTGTAATTGTGGTTGCAATCTTTACGATGCCTTGGATGATGAATATGATGATAGAGTTTACCCATAGAATAATCACAATGATACCAACTTTTATATTTTGAAAACTATAGATTTAAGCTCATACACAAGCATTAAAATAGGACCTATTGTTGATGTAGAGATTATAAATGATATAAAAAGAGTAGATGCCTTTTTGCTTGGAGGAGGCAACAACCTTCTTATCTCTCCTAAACCACCAAAAATAGCAATACTTGGCAAAAATTTTGATTTTGTCTATGTAAAAAATTCAAATCTGCATGTTGGTGGAGCCACCCCTAGTGGAAAGATTTTATCATATGCAAAAAGACACAATTTGGCAAATTTTGAACTTATGCAAAAACTTCCTGGTACCCTTGGTGGAATGGTTAAAATGAATGCTGGTTTAAAGGAGTGGGAAATTTTTAACCACCTAATTGCAATAAAAACAGAGGATGGGTGGATTAAAAAAGAGGATATTGAGTATGGTTATAGAAAAACCAGCATAAAAAAGACAATCTTTGAAGCAACTTTTACACTCAAAACTGGTTTCAATAAGACTCTTTTAGAGATGTTTAAAAAACTAAGAGACAACCAACCAAAACATCCAAGTGCCGGTAGTTGCTTTAAAAACCCAAAAGGCAATTTTGCAGGAAAACTACTTGAAGATGCAAAACTAAAAGGATACAAAGTTGGCAATATGGCTTTTAGTAAGATACACGCAAACTTTTTAATTAATTTGGGAGGAGGAACTTTTGATGATGCACTAAAGCTCATAGAGTTAGCTCAATCAAGAGTTTATGAAAATAGCGGAATTAGACTAGAAAAAGAGATAATACTAGTCTAAAATCCATCCCCTTATATAGCGTTTAGCCCGATAATTATAATTCATACTAAATAAAAATGTATTGAGTACTAGAAGTTAATTTTAGGATTAATTTTTATTTTATCTAACTCTGTAAATCTTTTAAGTTCATAAGCCCTCAAAGCACATCTTCCTATCATAGCTGCGTTGTCTGAGCAAAACTCCAGAGGTGCTACATGTAGAGTTAAATTAAACTCTGAACAAAGTTCATCTATCTTTTTTCTTAAGTACAAATTTGCACTTGCTCCACCAACTATTGCAAATCTCTCAAAGCTATTTGACTTCTTTAAAATTTTTTTGATTTTTTGCAATAGATGCTCAACTGCAACTCTTTGAAATGAAGCACAGACATCCTCTTTTTTTACACTACTTTTTTCTACAGCAAGTCTAACTTGATTTTTAAGTCCGGAGTAGCTAAATGCACTCACAGGTGAATTAGCAAGAGGAACTGTAAAGTTGTACGCATACTCATCTCCACTTCTAGCAAACTCTTCCACTATAGGACCACCTGGATAACCCAAGTTTAACATTTTTGCCAATTTATCAAAGCTTTCACCAAAACTATCATCGAGTGTTGTTGCTAAAACTTCAACCTCATCATAGCTTTTAACATACAAAAGTTGTGTATGTCCGCCCGATACCAAAAGAGTCAAAATTGGAAATTTTTCTTCAATTTGCTCTATAAATAAAGAGTATATATGACCTTTTAAATGATTTATAGGGATAATTGGTAAATTTAAAGCTATAGCCAAAGCTTTTGCCATCACCACACCCTCAACCAATGCCACACTAAGTCCTGGTTCATTTGTTACAGCTACAGCCTTCAAGTCATTAAAAAATTTTTTAGTCTCTTCTAAAATTTTTGGCAAAGCCAATGCATGTAGTCTTGCTGCCAACTCTGGAACTACACCACCATAGTTACTATGCTCAATCTCTTGAGATATTTTTTTGTGATACAAAAGCTTTGCATCATTTATACTAGTTATTGCTATGGAACTATCATCACAGCTACTCTCAATGCTCAATATCATTTAACAAACTCGACTAAAATCATTCCCAAAAATTTATCCCTTTGTTTTGCATCATAGACTTCTACTCTGTACCTCCTAGCATCTTTATCGATTGAAAATCTCTTTAAAAAATCTTTTTTTCCAATATCTAAACCTGACTCATTCTTATGCTTTTTATTTACATAGCCAATTACATTTACCCTAATCTTCTTGTCTGGTTTTACATTGAAGTAGTCTTTAACCTCAACTATACTTCCAAATTTTACATTTTTAAGCTCTTTATCTGCCTCTATCTTTACGCCTTCAACAAATTTATCATACTCCAAATACTCTGGCACAAGAGTAGTTAATCTTCTATTTCCATAATATACTACATATTTGCCATTTTGTTTCAAAACTGTCATAACTGGACTACTTGGCTTAAAGGAGATTTTAGCGCCCTTTGGAACAGGAAAATAGGAAATCTTAGGTCTGATTCTTGAGAGTGGAATAAAGATTTTTTTATCATTGAACGAAATGTATATGTCATTGTCTATAACATTCTTAAGATCTTTTGGTGTCAAGTCAAATCTTCTTTCAAACTCAATCCCCATTATATCCATAAATTTTTCCAAAGCTAAGAGTTTATAATAAACCCTTTGGTGAACGGGCAAAGATTTGCTCGATTCATTTCCAAAAGCAGCTTTTTTTTGTCCTATGGCATAATATGTAAGAGTTTTGCTCATCTCCTTTTCTTCAAAAGTTTTCCTTAAATGTGTTTTTGTATTTTTAGTATGAAATTTATGCTCTTTTTTTATAAGGTATTTGTTGATGTGGCTATCCACTTTATTGGCAATTTCTTCAAGATTTCCATACTCTATCCCCTCCATTACAGCTTGATCAATTATAGTTGCTTGTCCCCATCTTCTAGGATTGTGCCACTTGTCTATGTATCTTTTTCTATAAAATCCACTACCATCATGTAGATTTATAACCATCTTTACATTTGGTTCTTTGATAATTCTTTTCATCCTATCTATAGAGTGAAAGTCTGGATCATTTGGGGATAAGTTTGCAAATTTTCTATTCATATCGCCAAATGGTGCCCTTTTACTTTTTATTATGGAGTAAAAATTAAAATTTGGAACAATCCAAACTGAGCCCTTTTTTATCTTGTAGTGAGTAGAGAGCAAAGAAGCAGCCATAAAGCCTCCTGGTTCATCTCCTTGTATGCCTCCAACCACTAAAAGTGTATTGTTATCATCGCTTGAGCCCTTTTTTATAAGAGTAAATTCAAATCCATCAGCAAATACAAAAGCTTTTAAAAAAATAATAATACTAAATAATCTTAACATGCCACGGCTCAAATCTTACTCCATCTTTATTGTTTATAGTATATCTCATAGAAATATATGGCAATCGCCTCAATCTCCAAAACTCCTTAGTTCTTACAAAGGAAACTGTAAAGTTCTTATAACCCCACCCCTTTTTACCTACATCAAAATCACCAAGCGAGTGGTATGAGTAAGCAGGTGGAGCCAAAGAGTGTGCTGCTAAAGTTAAGTTCTCTTTTGTTGATTTTAGCTTATTGAAAAAAAGATTCATCTGTTTTGGTATGCCTCTTACGCCCGAGGTTAAAATTAAAGAGCTTCCAACATCTCTTTTTGCCTTAGTATAAGAATCTAAAGGATCCCCTTTAAATAAGTAGTGTCCTGTTCTTGGTATCTTTATGACTTCACTTTTATCTATCTTTGAGGTTAGTGAGGGCATGGTTCTACTACCATAAAAACCATACCTACTAGGATCTTCATAAAAAATCTCTTCTATGAAATCTAACTCCTCTTTAGAAAACTTTCCAATCTTTGAAACTCTTGCCGAAATCTTCAAAATATCATCAAATGAAATAATGTTAAAATTACCAAAACCTATATATTTTTTAACAAGCTCTAATTTTTTTTGAACACTGTAAAAAGACTTTCTTTGATCTTCTCTAAGATATACATTAGAGTGGAAAACTTTACTATCAGCCTTAATTAAAGCTGGCGAAACCAACAACATACCTAAAAATGTACGCCTTTGCACTATCTCTCTCCAAAAATTTTATGTTCCATTATAGCAAAATTTTTTCAGCCTCTTTTGCACACATTGGCTTACCAAAGTAGAATCCTTGCATTTTACTACACCCTTCTAGCATTAAAGCTCTCTTTTGATCATCACTCTCAACCCCTTCAGCTAAAATTTTAATTTGCAATCCTTTTGAAAGAGATATTATGGATTTTACTATAGCTTTATCTTCTTTGGAGCAAACTATATTTTTTATAAACTCCCTATCTATTTTTAGTTTTGTAATTGGAAGATTTTTTAGATAAACTAACGATGAATAGCCCGTACCAAAATCATCAACTGCTATATCAATCCCCATATCTCTTATCTCTCTTAGTTTTTTTATAGACTCACAAAAATCATTCATCAAAGCTCTCTCTATAACTTCAATCTCTATTTGGGTACAACTAACACCATACTGTTTCAAATACTTCTTTAAAACTTTAACTATATCTACTTTCTTAGACTCAAGCTGCTCAATTGCTAGATTTATAGATACTTTTTCAACTTTAATCCCTTTTTCATTCCATTTATAAATTTGAGAGATAGCCTCTTTTATCACCCACTCTCCAATTTGCACAATCAAACCACTCTCTTCAGCTATCTCTATAAACTCATTTGGACCAACTAAGCCTTTTTGTGGAGAATTCCATCTCAAAAGTGCCTCAAAACCATATATCTTATCCCTATTTGTATCATAAAGTGGTTGATAATAAAGCTCAAACTCATCATTTTGCAGTGCATTAAAGAGTGCTTTTTCTGTACTAATTTGATTTTGAATTTTTAAATTCATCTCATCAGTAAAAAATTTAAAGCCATTTCTACCAGACTCTTTTGCACTATACATCGCTATATCTGCATTTTTAAACATCTCTTTTGCACTTTTTGCATCACTTGGATAGAGACTAACCCCCATACTCAAAGTCACCCTATGTTCAACTCCAAAAATCTCAATTGAACTTTTTAAAGATTGCTGTATCTTTTCAATGATCGTTACTATATCATGAAGTGAATAAAAATTTTCAATCAATACAACAAACTCGTCTCCTCCAAATCTAGCTACTAAATCCTGTTTTCGTATGGACTCTTTCAATCGTTTTGCAACTTTTTTTATAAGTTCATCTCCAACCTCATGCCCTAGTGAGTCATTTATACTTTTAAATTTATCTATATCTATAAAGATTAAGGCTAACTTTTTATCATCTCTTCTTGATTGCTTTATAGCAAGTTCTAATCTTTTACTTAATAAAAATCTATTTGGTAGTGATGTTAACATATCATGATCAACCTGATAAGTTAACTTCTCTTGCTGTTTTTTCATAATCTGATTTTTTTTCAAAATACTCTTTTGATAACTTTTTAACACCATTTTCAACTTTTTTGAAAGCAAATACATCAAAGCTGAAATAATAAGCAGAGAAAACACTACCACATAAGACATATCTAGCATAATATTAGAAGTTTTTAAAAGCACCTCACTTTTTTTAGCCTCTATATTTTTTATGGTGTCATAGTCATATGTATTTGTTCCTATGATCCAGTTTAGAGATGGTATGAATTTTACATAAAAAGAGTTCATCTTAAAAGCATCATCAATTTTAAACTCAACATTTAAACTTTTAGATACAAAAAATCCATCACTGTTTAATTTATAAACACCTTTTATATGGTTTATCTCATCTTTACTCAATACAAAATTTGACATAGTATTAAATAACTCTTTACCATCCCCGCTATATATAAAGTATCTATCTTGTGTATCTTTAAAATTTTTTATAAATCTTCTTAATATCTCTTTTTTTACCTCTTTGTCTATATCTTCTTCATATCTAGCTGTACCCAAGTAGATGCCCAATGGCTCATATGTATAGAGATAACCTATCTTCTTTTTCTTTGCTTTAAAATCATTTGGCTTAAACCACTTCCACTCAAAAAAGCCCTTTTTATTAGTTTTCAAAAACTCTTTTGTTCTTCTAAAAACATTTTCACCAGAAACTTTTAAAAGACTCTTCCCTTCTAAATAGGGAGCTGGAGGAAGCAATAAACAGTTTAAGTTTTTATCATAAACAAAAAAATACCCACTTTTGTTATCATAAAACTTTACATCTCTCAAAGCATAAGTCGCTTTTCTAATAAGCTGTTTTTTAGTTAATTCTCTCTCTTTTACTCTAAAAAAGCCATCTAAAATTGAAACTGCTAAAAGGGTAAACTCCTCTATCTTTTTTTTCTCAAACATAGTAAAAGAGCTTTTCATCATCAAAAAGTCATTCTCTAACCTCTCTACCCTTTGAATAGCCTCTTTTTTAGAATTCTTTAAAGATTGAATTTTTAATGTATTTAACTCTTCATCATAAACATTGTAGATCAGTTTAGTTCCAATAGTAATAAGTAAGATAGCAGTTAAAAATATACCAATTATAGGTAGAGCGACTATCCATCTAGTGATGTTTCTATTTTCTTGCAAATTTCATCCTAAATTTTTAGTCGCCATTGTACAAAAACTTCCTTTCTAATAGCCTTTAATGAAAAACTTAACTCTTTTTTATTTAGTACCCATCAAAATGTCTAGTTTTAGGCAGAACCAAGTTTAGAACTATACCTACAATAGCCCCTAGACCAATTCCACTAAAAGCGACTCCTCCAAAATCAAAAGTCATACCACCAATGGCAAAGACAAGAATTATGGAGACTATGATCATATTTCTTGGATCTGCTAAATCTACTCTCTCTTTTATGAGCGTTCCCATACCAATTGAAGCTATAATTCCAAAAAGAAGTAGCAAAATTCCTCCCATAACGGGAACTGGTATGGTTGACAATAAAGCACCCAGTTTACCAACAAAAGCAAGTAAGATGGCAAATATGGCTGCCCAAGTCATTATGGCTGGATTAAAGGCTTTTGTTACTGTTACAGCCCCGGTTACCTCAGAGTATGTAGTATTTGGTGGTCCTCCAAATAGGGCTGCAGCACTTGTAGCTAAACCATCTCCTAAGAGTGTATTTTGCAGACCCGGTTTTTTTAGGTAGTCTTTTTTTGTAACATTTGAAATAGCTAGCATATCTCCTATGTGCTCAACTGCTGGAGCTATTGCAATGGGGAGTATGTAGATAATAGCCTCAAGGTTAAACTCTGGAGCTACAAAGTTTGGCATGCTAAACCAAGAAGCTTTACTAACTGCACTAAAATCAACTATACCAAAAAGGATAGAGACTATATATCCGACAATTATTCCACAAAGTATGGGCAGAAGCCTAAAAATTCCTTTTCCTAAAAGTGTAGTTAGCATAACAACTACAAGAGTTATTAAAGAAATTGTTATGGCTGTTGGAAACTCAACCAAGACTGCTGCTCCATCTCCAGTTTTACCCATTGCCATATTTACTGCAACCGGAGAGAGGATTAGGCCTATAGTCATAATAACAGGACCAACTACAACTGGTGGCAAAATTTTATGTAGAAGTTTTGTACCCTTTATGCGAATCAAAAGACTCAGCACCACATAAAAAAGCCCTGCCGCAAAGAGTCCGCTCATAGTTCCTGCTACTCCCCATGTTTGAACTCCATAGATAATTGGTGCTATAAAGGCAAAACTAGAGGCCAAAAAGATAGGGGGGATTGAGTCTTTTGTAACTAATTGAAAGATGAGAGTTCCTATGCCTGCTGTAAAAAGTGCAACATTTGGATCAAGACCTGTTAAGATTGGCACAAGAACCAACGCTCCAAATGCAACAAATAAAAACTGAAGTCCAACTATACTATCTTTTAGTTGAAACTTATACTCTGTGTTACTCACGAATTCTCCTTTGTGTAGTGTTTTATCTCTTTGTCAATTTCAAAAATCTCTTCAAGACTTTTGGGATTTACATCCTCAAACTTTTTAAAAATATCCTTGGTAAACTCAGCAATTTGCAGTATGTTTAGCTCACCTTTAAAAAACCTATCTATTGCTATCTCATTTGCTCTGTTTACCACAACCCCTCTTTGAGGATTTGTTAAAAGTTCATCTTTTATCTCCCAAATTGGGTAGTGAGACTCATCTATCTTTCTAAATTCTAAAGAGCCAATTGAGCACAAATCAACATGAGGTACTATCTCTTTTTCAACACTTCCTAAAATTGCATAGGCTATGGGTAGTCTCATGTCAGCATTTGCCAAGTGTGCAGTACTGCTTCCATCTTTGAAATCAATCATGGCGTGGATTATGGATTTTGTTTCAATTATGGCATCTAGCTTTTTAGGGTTAAATAGCCACTTTGCCTCTAAAAGCTCAAAAAGTTTGTTTGTCATAGTAGCACTATCTATGGTAATTTTTCTACCCATAGACCAATTTGGATGCTTTAGTGCCTCTTTTGGAGTTTTGTTTTTTAGCTCACTCAAAGGAGTATCTCTAAAAGCCCCACCACTTGCCATAATAGTCATTTTTGAAATATCTCGATTATTTAGCAAATACCAAAGTCCAAAATGCTCACTATCTATAGGTGCTATTTTTTTGCAATCCAAAAGATGTCCTGCAACAACTAGTGATTCTTTGTTTGCTAGAGCAAGCTTTTTGCCTAGCTCTAGAGTTTTTATAGTAGGCTTTAGTCCCAAAAAACCAACCAGAGCATTTACCACTAGATTGGATTTTGATTTTTCTATAACTTCTAAGATGCCCTCTTGACCATATGCAACACTTTTATGCTTTACATGTAAAGCCAGCTCTTTTGAGCCTACACAAACATAATCAGGATTGAACTCTCTTATCTGTTCGTTTAAAAGTTTAACATTACTACCTGCTACCAAGGTTTCAACTTGAAGACCAAATTCTTTTGCTATTTTTAGAGTATTTATGCCGATTGAGCCTGTACTTCCTAAGAGTATCAATGGAACCCTCTTAAAATAACCACCATAACCACAACACCAAATAAGTAGCCATCGAGTCTATCTAGCAAACCTCCATGACCTGGAAAAACTCCCCCACTATCCTTTACCCCAGCCTCTCTTTTTAAGTAGCTCTCAAATAGATCACCCCATATAGAAGATGCTGAGACAAAAAAGGATGTAACTAGAGCAAACCAAAATGGATAGTAAAACGATCCAACAAAACCACCAACAATTGATGCAATAATCACACCACCAATAACACCCTCCCAAGTTTTATTTGGACTCGTTGGTGAAAATTTAGTTTTTCCCATGCTCTTGCCTACAAAGTAAGCCGCAGTATCTGTTAACGCAACTATGACAACGAGCCATACAAGCACACTCATACCAAAACTTTCATAGAGCGTTAGTAAAAATAGCATCGAAATGGATGGATAAAAAAATGGTGCTAATTTTTTAAAATTTACCTCTTTTTTATGTGCCATCATCGCAACTGCTACAATCAAAACTATAAAAATCAGATCAGTAGGATGAGGATAAAAAAAGGCACTCAACCAGACTGCTACTGCATAAACATACAGCTTGTCATCTTTTTGTTTAAAGAGTTTCATAGCCTCATAAAATCCAACCATATAAGCCACACCCAAAATTGCCCAAGTAACAAAAAAAGAGTCTAAAAAAGCAGTAATTCCTGCGACTAAAATAAGTGCTAGTCCAGTTAATATCCTCTTTTTGTTAGAATTGCAAACTTCAATTATATTCATATATACCCTTTTACTTGAGAGCATTTTAACAAATTATTGCTTACACTACTATATCAAGTCTTCTTTTAGGTGAGTTTTCGTTCTCCTTTGTATGCTTATTTTTTGTATCTTTAGAAGTCTCCTCCTCTTTGGCTCCACTCTCTTCTTCGCTCTTTTGTTTTTCATGCTCATTTTCGGGATCTATTTTATAGGTCTCTTCAGCAGGTCTAATCTCTGTTACCTCTTTGTTTTTTTCGTTGGCAATCGTACTTGAGATTACATTTTGCATATCTATTCTATTTTGTAAACTAGTCTGCTTATGAGAAACTGCTGTCATGTTTTGATTGGTATGTATAACACTTCCTAGTGGACCTACTGGCATGGATTACTCCTATCTTACTGTTTCCTTTTCAAAGAAGTAAATTCTTTGAAAATTCCTTGCACTAAAGCTTCGCCTTTGGCGAGAAATTACTCCTCAAAGTGCATAGTTTTATAATCAACATAGATTACATTTGCTCCTTCTAGTACTTTTACATTGTGTCTTTTTGTATAATCGACTAGATAGGTTCCTTTTTTAGTTACGCTAAATTCTACACAAATTTTACCTGCAAAGTCTAGTACACTTTGTGGAACATTTTGCTTATTGGTTCTTATTATAACATGACAAGAAGGAATCCCCTTGATATGCATCCAGATATCACTCTTTTTTGCCACTTTTAATAACTCTATGTTTCCCTTTTCATTTTTTCCAAGCATTACTTTAAAACCCTCAAGATAAAATATCTCATAATTATTTGGCTCTTTTTTGCTCTTTTTAGAATGCTTTTGCTTTGGTAGAAGGATATTGATCTCATTTTCATCATTTGATTTTTCTATAACTTTTTGCATATTTTTTAAAAAGTTTATCTTTTGTTGAAGATTTTCTCTCTCTATATATATAGATTTTGCTTTTTTCTTAAGTTTTTTAGCACTTTCAAATAACCTATTTGCAGCTTCGCTAGGAGAGTTTGCTTCTTTTGGTAGAGTAATTTTTACCTCTTTATTGTCCCAATCTTTTAAAACTACCTCCTTTTCATAGTTCTTAATAAGATGAAGATTACTTAAAATCAAACTTCCCCAAAGACTACTCTCTTCACTTCTTTGTAGAAGTTCTTCCTCACTATCAAGCCTATTTAAAATACTTTGGAGTTTTTTTATCTTTTTTTCTAAAAAGATTAGCTTTTGATTTTTTATTTGACTTAACCTAGCTTTTGCTCTTCTTTCATACTCGTTTTTTAAAAACTTTTCAATATCTAAAATCTTTTCACAACTAGAACTTTTTAGCTCATATGGGGGCAATGGCTCAAGCTTACATCCAACTTTTATACTTCTATAAGAGACTCTAGAGTCTATATGCCTTAAAGCCTCCAATATAGTCTCACCCTCATCCAAAATGATTGCATTGGTGTTTCTGCCTGTAAATTCAAGCTGAAGTATACTCTTTTGTGACTTATAGCTTGAATTGGAGTTTATGTGTAACTTTATGACTCTATTGTTCTTTAAAAGCTCAATATTATCTATCTTTCCTCTTGCAAATCTTTTGTACAAAACCACATCAAAAGGAGCATTATAGAGCTTCGCTCTTTTAAAATTATCTCTTTTGAAGATGTATGAATCCCCCTTTTTCATATCAAAAAAGAGTGTCTCTTTTCTATCGAACTCTATTTTTAAAATGGTATCATCCACCCTTTTTATAGAACTTATGATTTTAAATTTCTTCAAATATTTAACTATCTCTTCCAATTGATTATACTTCATAGTATAATTATATCTAAAAAGGAGATATAACATGCTATTAGATTTTAAAAACTTAGATGATTCGACAAGATACAAAGTAATGTCAAACACAATCATTCCAAGACCAATAGCTTGGATAGTTACTGAAGATAATGGCATACTAAATGCTGCACCATTTTCTTACTTTGCTCCACTATCTAGCAATCCGGCAGTTGTTGTTGTATCTATTGGGAAAAAAGATGATAAAACACCAAAAGATACACTAGCAAATATACTAAAGAATAAAAAAGCAACAATCTGTTTTGTAAATTCTGATAATCTTGAAGATATGAAACTCACTGCAAACCCCCTTGATAAAGACAGGAGTGAGATAAGCACATACAATATAAAAACAAGAAAAATTATTGAGGAGTATCCTCCCATGATATCCTCTAGCGAATCTGCTCTATTTTGCGATTTTCATTCAAAAATAGAGTTAAATGGTAAAACAACTCCTATAATCTTAGAAATAAAAAAACAGTTTGTGCTAGACGAGTCAATTAGTAAAAACTACCACATCAGCCTAAACAATATAGCTAGATGTGGCAGTGGATACAAAAAATTGCTAGAGTAACAGCTCTAAAAATCTATCCTTCATATCTATAGTTAGTAACTCCTCAACTCTTCTAGGAGTACTAAAGAGATAACCCTGAGAGAAGTGAGCGCCAAAATTTTTCAATATCCTTAGGCTCTCTTTACTTTCAACAAACTCTGCTAGACATACAATGTTCATAGTTTGGCACATTTGAACTATGACTTCTACTATGTTTTGCATCTGTTTTTGTGAATCTAAATTTCTTATTAGCTCCCCATCAACCTTAAGTATGTCTATTGTTCCCTCATAAACTAAGTCTGCAACAGTTTTCAAAGCAGTATAGCCACTTCCAAAATCATCTATAGCAAATCTAGCTCCAGTTTCTTTGTGAAGTTTTCTTACTATGTCAATATTGCCTATGGCTTGTTGCTCTGTTATCTCTATTACAATATTTTCAACTCCAAAAGACTCTACAAAAGCATGGAGTTTCTGTCTGAAATGGACATCCATAAGACTCTGAGCAGCAGTATTTATATAGACTTTATCACAAATATTTAAAATTCTATCCTTTTTTTCTAGCACTCTATCTAAAACTATTGAGTCCAAAGTTACAACTTTTCCTATGTCTATGATTGTATCTATAAAGATTCCTGCAGGAATCAATTTTTGTGCATCTACTATCCTTGCTAAAGCTTCAACAGCTACTATCTCTCCATCGCTATTTGAAATTATAGGCTGAAAAACAACATCAATCTCTTTATATTTAAGCTTTTGAGTTATGAAAGAGACATTGTAAAGCTTATCCTTTTGCCACTGCCTAATCTTATCTCTCTGCTCTTTTCCAAATGCCATATACTCTTTAGTCTCAATATCTCTAGCAATCTCTTTTAAGTGCAATAAAACCCTAATAAGCTCATCTCTTTGATAACAGTGCAAAGAATTTACCTCTAAAGAAGCACTTATGCAATTTATGTCTATATCCTCAAAATTTGTTCTCAACTCTTCCTTGATCTTTCCTCTTACTTTATCTAAAAAGACTCTCAAGTCTTTTGGATCCCAGTTCAAGTTTAGCATATAGAAGTTCGCGGAGATTCCTCTTATGACCAAAGAGTTATCATTATGTTTATCTACTTGCTCTTCTAGAGTTTTATGAACTAAAGCCAAAAGAGAATTTAGCCTTTTTTCACCATGTAAAGAGTTTAGCTTCTTTAACCCCTCTACATCAAACAGTGTAACTATTTGAGTTTGGCTTGTACTACACAACATCTCTACAAGCTTAAAAAAGCTTCCCTCTAAGTCCGAGTGAGTCATATAGTACAAATCCTTTAAAATTGAAAAAAACTTTTGTGCATGCTCTTGTAAATCTTTAAACATTAGATAAGCTTGGGCATACTCCCCTTTATGATAAAATCTGAAAAATGTATTTGAACAGTCATGTAGTAGTTTGTGAATTGTGTGTAGATAGGTACAAAGATTTACATCCATACAAACCAAAAGAGCTTCAGGATAGTTTAGCAACCTACTAAACTCACAGTTTGAATGCGTAACAATTGGAAATTTATCTAAATCATCACTACTTATCGATTCAACAATTTTATCTATCCATGCAACATGTGGTTTAAATAGCATATAGTTTCTAAACTTATCCTTTCTCATTTGGTTTAAGGAAGCTATATCTTTTTTGATATAAATTTTAGATATGCTATCTATAATCTTGTTTATAAAACTATGCGTTTGAACAACTATCTCCGCAAGTGCATCTCCTTCCATTAGCGAAACTATCTCTTGCTTCATAAGCTTTAGAGTTCTAACTATAACAACATATGGAATTCTATACTCTTTGTAAAATTTCAAACACTCTACATCACTAAAATTTTCTTTATCTTTTGCCTCCACATAAGCTATCAAAAGTCTTCTTTGCGCTTCAAAAAGCTCTTCAAACTTAAACTCTTCCTTGCAATACTCTAAGATAATTTCATCCTTTTCCAAAGTACCCTTAAGTCCATCTAAAACTTCTACTAAGTGTTCCACGATCTGCTTCTTTATGTCCATTACATCACTTTATATCTATCTTTGTCTCTTCTTTCATGCTATCTAGCAAGCCATACATAACTTCACTCTCTTTTTCCAACTCTCTAAAGTCCTTTAAAGAGGCATCCATAGAGGCATCCATAGCGTCATTCATACCCTCTTTAAATCTCTCTTGCGAAGAGCTTATCTCTTTGTAAGCCTTTGTGCCCTCAAATGCTTTTTTACCAGAGTTATCAAACCACTCCTTGAAGCTACTCTCTTTTGATTCACTAAATCTATGGCTATCTCCTACAATCTTCTCTTCATAGCCCTTTATCTTATATAAAAAGTTATTTATCTTTTGCTGAAGTGCAGAGATTGAGTCTGCCAAATTATGTAGCTCATCAATGGTTTTAATATCTATCTCATAGAGCTTATCGAAACCATCTTTAAAACTGCTCATAAAGCCCTCCATAAACTCTATGATTCCCTCTAATCTAGAAGAGCCTTCAGACATCATAGTACTGTTTTGTTTTAAAAGATTTATGCTAGATTCAACTTCATTCGTAGCCTTTTGAGTTCTCTCAGCCAACTTCCTTACTTCATCGGCAACTACCGCAAAACCTCTTCCATGCTCTCCAGCCCTTGCTGCTTCAATCGCAGCATTTAGTGCTAGTAGATTTGTCTGATCAGCTATATCTTTTATGAGCTGAATTATCTCTGCTATACTTGTTACGCTCTCGTTTAGGT
>Ga0256840_1001183_pt1 | contig 24997 bp, 23 predicted proteins | sample 355202metaG_FD_185969 | JGI IMG/M metagenome (GOLD analysis project Ga0256840, IMG submission 185969) | Hydrothermal vent microbial communities from Mid Atlantic Ridge, Atlantic Ocean - 355-202 | ecosystem: Environmental > Aquatic > Marine > Hydrothermal vents | place: Atlantic Ocean: Mid...
AATTTACCCTCAGCTTTCTCACAGAGAGTGCAAGCACAAGGCATATTTTTTCAAGATATTATGATAAAATATGCAAAGTAGATTTAGAGGGTGTGAGGTGGTTTACACAGTTTGGTTTACAGGGCCACCTAATCCACTATCCTAAATCGCTCCAAAAACTTATCATCAACCTCTATGATACCTCTATTTTGCAAACTCTTTATAACCGCCTCATCACAGTTGGCATCACCTGGCCACTCTCTTTTGTAGCCATCAATTTTACTTTTATTTGTTGCATCAACTCCTATAAACTCCTCTTCTAGATATATATCTCTTTTTGCATCTATATTATTGACAACTCTCCAAATAAGCATGTATGGATTGGCTATATCATTTTTCTCTTCATCAACAAAAACTAAAAGCTTGGTATATTTTTTTACCTCTTTTATAGCATTGTAAACCTCTATCATAGGTTTTGTTTTTTTGACGCTTATCACAGCTATAGGAGTTTTTGTATAGGTTTTATACTGCTTCAAAGCAACTATATCATCATCTAATGCTTTCAGTTTATTCAAAAGTTTTTCATCCTGTATGATCTCTTTTTTTGGGAAGTTTACATTATCTTTAGTACAATCAACCCCAAGTTTTCCACCATAAGCATATGATGGACTTGAGTGATCAAGAGCATCGCACACTCCTTCGCTTATGATGATGTTTTCTACACTTACTCTATCAAGTATATAATCACTAAGCTCTTCGTAGCTATTAAGAGCAGGTGCATCGCTGCCCACAAAAAACGCATGTTTTACAAAACTCATCTGCCCTACACCCCAAAACGCATGCATAAACTGCTTGGCGTGCCCCGGATATCTTATATCCATCTTAGCTATTATCAGGTTGTGAAAGACTCCATTTTCAGGCATCCTGTAGTCTATAAGGTCTGGAGCAGTAGTTTTTAGAAGAGGTAAAAAAACTCTCTCTGTTGCCCACCCCATGTATTTATCTTCCAAAGGTGGTTTGCCGACAACCGTAGCCTGATACACAGGCTCTTTTTTTTGTGTTATACAAGTTACATCCATAACCGGATATGGCTCTTTTAGAGTGTAGTATCCGGTATGGTCGCCAAAGGGACCCTCTACCTCAAATTTCTCAGGATCTACCCACCCTTCTATCACTATATCGACATCACTTGGTATATAGATGGGATTTGTTATCGATTTTACCAGCTTTGGATTTTCTCCTTTTATAAGTCCATAAAGTAGAAGTTCAAACATCCCATTTGGCATAGGAGCTTGACCACACCAAATATAGAGAGGATCACCTCCAATAGCAACAGTTACCGGCATCTTTTTGCCCGCTTTTTTATAATCATGAAAAAAGTGAGCGCCATCTTTATGTATCTGCCAATGCATTCCAAGACGCTCTTTGTCATACACTTGCAACCTATACATGCCAAGGTTTTGTTTAGTGCCATCCAAACTCTCGGTGTAAACCTGCCCCATAGTTATAAAAGGACCGCCATCTTCCGGCCAAGTTTTTAGTATCGGCAAGGAGTACAAATCCACCTCACCACCCTTAAAAACAACCTCTTGACACTCCCCTTTTTTATCACTTCTTTTTGGAAAAACTTTTCTAAGCTCAAAAAGTTTTGCAAAAAGTTCTATCTTCTTAGCAAAGCCTTTTGGAGGTTTTAGGTGGAGTAGCTCCTCTATAGTAGTGGCTATATCATCAGGTTTAGTGCCAAAAATTAGCTCGGTTGCTTTGTATGAAGCAAAGGTATTCATTAAAACCGGCATATCGAACTTTTTTCCCATCTTTTTTGAAACCGGCTTTGTAAAAAGCAGTGCTTTGGAGTTCTCTTTTTTAACTTCTACATAGGCTATATGAGCCATCTCAAGATCTATGTCAACCTCTTTATCTATAACTTTTAAAAGGCCTCTCTCCTTAAAAAGTTCAATAGTTCTTTTCATCTACAGTCTCTCGGTTCTGTCATCTTTAAAAGCTATCTTTTCAGCCTCTTTTAGTATATCCAAAGCACCCTCTTCTATCATCTCTTTTGCCAAATTTTCACCAAGTCTTAAGCTTTCTTCCTTTTTAGCTTTTAACTCTTTTTTAACTATATGAGTTCCATCCGGAAAACCTATCATAGCCCTTATGACAACTACACCATCTTCTATAGTTGCATTAACAGCAACTGGAGCAGAACATCCTGCGCCTATAGCTCGGACAAAATCTCTTTCAAGCTTAGTGCAAAGCGCGGTATCGGCATCATTTAAACTCAAAGCTATCTCTTTTGCCAAAGAGTTTGAGCTAACTATCTCTATACCCAAAGCAGCCTGCCCCATAGGAGGAAGCATCATTTTTTTAGGCAACTTTTGCACATAAGGAATGTCACTTAAAAGATCGAGTCTTTTTAGCCCTATATAAGCTAATATGATTGCATCATATTGCCCCTCTTTTAGTTTTCTTAGTCTTGTATTGACATTTCCTCTTAGATCTTTTGTGATCAAATCCCTTCTTGCAGCCTTTAGCTGCATTCTTCTTCTAAGACTTGTTGTTCCAACAACTGCATTTTCAGGGAGCTCTTCAAAGCTTTTATACTTATGGGATAAAAACAGATCACTTTGATCTTCTCGCTTTGTTATGGCCGCAAGCTCCAATCCTTCAGGTATAAAAGTAGGTACATCTTTTAGCGAATGGACTGCAATATCGGCATTGCCTGCTAACATCTCATCCTCAAGCTCTTTGGTAAAGTGCCCCTTTCCACCAATAAGTGCTAAAGGCTTATCAAGTATCTTATCTCCTCTACTTGTTATCTTATTTAGTTCAACCTCTATATCTTTAAAATTTTCAAGGATCCTATCTCTCACATAATAAGCCTGCCATAAAGCCAGATCACTGGCTCTAGTAGCTATAACAATCTTTTTCATATTTTCACTTTGTATTATATTCATCCATTAGTTTTTGGACTTTTTCTCTACCATAGTCCATCTTTCCATTGAGATATATAGTAGGTGTTCCATTTACTAAGATCTTATTTGCCCTATAAAGGTCTTCACTAAGTCTTTTTTCAACTTTTTTATCTCTTATATTTTGTAAGGTAACATTAGTTTTTAGAGCTTTATTGAACTTTTCCAAAACCACTTTTGGATCTTTTTTCTCGATATCAAGCTGTTTTTCATACCCCTTTAACGAAATATCTTTATCACCTTTTTGCTCAAGATATATCTCAGCTTTTACTATAGTATCGCTTCCGGGATGAATTGACAGAGGCATATGATAGTAGTAGAGCGCAAAATCTTTCGGATGCTTTTTCACAAATTTCATCAAATCAGGCATAAAGTCTATACAAAATGGACACTGGGGATCACTAAAAGCTAAGAGTTTGTATTTGGCATCTTTGCTACCATATAAAAGATGCTCATCATCATAATAACTCATAGGAGCATCAGGAGAAAACTTTTTCAATAGCTCATCTTTTAGCTTTTTCTTTGTGTTTATATCAACAAAAGCCCTGCTTATATACTTTCCATTAGAAAAAAGGGCATCTTTTATGGTTATTACTCTATTATTTTGCTTTAAAAGTTCTATATCTATAGTAAGTATATAGGCTTTCCAGCCCGGTATTTTATCTTTTAGATCTACAACTTTTGCAACTTTAAAACCTAAAACTTTTATATTTGGATTTGCTTTTATAGAAGTTTTTAAAAACTTTTCAATCTTCTGCTTTGTTGTAAGCGTTCCTCCAAAAAGTAGTAAAGCACTACCTATCCAAATCGTCAATAACTTCGACATCAATGACATCATCACTCCTTTTATCTTGTTGTTTAAATCTATAAAATCTTCTTGTTAAAGCTAAGGCAATATAGGGAAATTGAAATAATATACCAACTATATCACTCAAAAAACCCGGTATTATCAGTAAAATTGCACCAATCAACATAAATATATGTAGTTGAACAAACTCCTCTTCACTAATTCTTCTCTCTATCAGTGCTCTAAAGCCATCATTTATAGTGTTTCTTAGGTTTGCTATGATTATAAAACCGACCAAAGCAGAGATAATCACTTCCAAAAATGTTGCAAAGCTTCCAATCTTGCTTGCGATATTTAGCGTGATAGTTATCTCCAAAAAAAGATATAGCAAAAAATAGACCATCAGATCAACTCTTTTAATTTTTCAAAAATCTCTTCAGTCGATACGGAACTTTTTTCAAGAGTTTTTCTATCAACCAGTTCAACTTTTCCCTCTTTTAATCCTTTTCCAACGATAACCCCGTAAGGAAAACCTATAAGCTCAAAATCTTTCATCTTGAAGCCAAACCTCTCTTTTCGATCATCAATTATAACCTCTTTTTTCAAAGCCGACAATTTATCATATAAGTTGTTTGCAAAATTAAGCTCATCTTCATTTTTGGTATTTGAAACTATAATATCAAGCATAAAAGGCGCACTCTCTTTAGTCCAAATCGCTCCCTTTTCATCATGAGACTGCTCTAAAATAACTGCTACAAGCCTGCTTACTCCAATACCATAAGTTCCCATCACAAAAGGTTTTAGTTTTCCATTTTGATCCAAAAAGTTAGCTTCCATCGGCTTGGAGTATCTATCACCGAGTTTAAATATATGACCCACCTCTATACCTTTACTAACTCTCATCCTTCCGCCACATTTAGGACACCTGTCAGTCTCTTTGACTTCAGCTATATCATAAAATTTATCATCAAATTTATCTTTTAAAGAGTAACCGACCGTATGATAATCCACCCTGTTGGCTCCACAGATTAAATTGTCACTATCTTTTAAGTCTATATCGATAACAATCTCTACATTTTTTACTTCAGGACCTATAAAACCGGGAGTAACTCCAAGAGCCTCAAGCTCCTCTTCACTAATATCTACAAGCTCCAAAGCATCAATGGCATTTAGAGCTTTTGTCTCTTCAAGTTGATCATCCCCTCTTAAAAAATAGACAACAACTCTGCTTTGCCCATCCTCATACAAGGCCCTCTTTGCTACCGCTTTTATAAGATAGTATGGCTCTATACCGAAAAACTCTGCCAAAGAGTCGATGGTTTTGGTACCCGGCGTATAAAAATCACCCGATATCATCTCTGGCTCTTCATCATAAGGTGAAACTCGCTTTTCTCTTTTTGCCACCTCTATATTGGCAGCATATCTGCACTCTTGACACAAAAGTATATCATCCTCGCCATTATCAGCCAATACCATAAACTCCTTGCTACCGCTTCCTCCTATCGCTCCGCTGTCAGCCTCGACCACTCTAAAATCAAGCCCAAGTCTTGAAAAGATTTTAGAGTATGTTTTTTCCATCAACTTAAACTCTCTATCTAAATCCTCATAACTTTCATGGAAACTGTAACCATCCTCCATCAAAAACTCTCTGCCTCTTAAAAGACCAAATCTAGGTCTCGCTTCATCTCTGAATTTTAGATTGATCTGATATAAATGCAAGGGTAATTGCTTATAACTTTTTACTCTGTTTCTGACAAGATCCACCATCATCTCTTCAGCAGTGGGAGACAAAACAAAATCATTATCTTTCCTATCTTTGATACGCAAAAGCTCTTTGCCATATTTTACTAGTCTGCCACTCTCTTTCCACAGCTCACTCGGTGTTACAAATCCGAGCTGAACCTCTTGACACCCTACTTCATCAAGCTCCTCTTTTACAACTCTTCTTATCTTCTCCAAAACGATCTTGCCAAGAGGCAAAAAGTTATAGATACCACTGCCCACCTGCAAAATAAAACCGCCTCTTAAAAGTATCCTGTGACTTGGCAAAACAGCATCACTTGGAGCCTCCTTGGATGTAGGCACAAAAAGCTTTGAAAATCTCACTTGTCATCTCCTTTTTCTATATCTTTCGGATGAGCAACGCCACCCTCAAGATGATACTCGCACTTGTACATGTTTATCTTTCTGGGTTCATCTTCATTGATGCCAAAGAGATACTGAAATGATTGAACTATAGTATCAAACTCGGGATCATCCGCTACTTTTTTTAAGTTGGCAGTTGGTCTATGCAAAAAGCAGTTAAAAGCTTGATGGAGTATCTTTTCAACTTCATCTTTATGCTCTTTTGGAAGATAGTTCTTTTTGATGGCTCTTTCAAGCTCTTTTTGGGCACACCTCTTTGCGACATCTCTCATCCTCTTGATGATAGGACCCACCTCAAGGGTTTGAAGCCATTTGTAAAACTCTACTGTAAATTTACCTATAATGGAGTAGGCTATGCCTGCTTGCTTCTCTCTAAAAGCTCTGTTTTGGGCGACCACACTCTTTAAGTCATCCACCGTATAGATATTCACCCCACTCTCTTTACAGTTGTCATCTATATCTCTTGGAACCGCTATATCAAACCAGTGTCTTTCGAAATCAGCCTCTTTTATCATCTCTTTTTTTATGATGGTTTCAGGCGCACTTGTAGCACTAAAAACATATCTATACCTGTTTATATAGCTCTCAAGCTTTTCAAAGCTATCAACAACCGTTGTATCTCCAAGCTCTTTTGCAAGATTTTTTGCTCTTTCTATATCTCTGTTTATCAGTATAACATTGCAACTGTTTTTTACAAGATGTTCAGCACAAATTCTTCCCATCTCGCCAACTCCTATAACTACTGCGGAAAATCCGGCAAGCGAGCCACCGTTTAACTCTTTTGCTTTATTGACTGCTACACTGGATATGGAAACGGGAGTGGAAGAGATCTCGGTTGAACTCCTGACAGCAGCGGCACATCTAAAAGTATGATGCATGACTCTTGCTATCTTTTGAGAGCAAAAACCATTATCAAAACAGAATTTAAAAGCCTCTTTTATCTGCCCTACGATCTGAGTCTCACCGACAACAACGCTATCTAATGATGAAGCAACACTAAATATATGATGAATAGCACCATTATCTTCATATATATCGGCTCTTCCTTCGAGCTCCTCTTTTAGGATACCTGAAAATTCGGAGAGTTCACAAAAAATATACTCAAGACTATCTATGCACTCTTTTACACTTGCCAATATCTCAACCCTGTTGCAGGTTGAAAGTATTAAAACTTCATTGATACTCTTATGCTCAAGTAGCTTTTTTGAAAACTCTCTTTTTTTATCGTCACTGTTAAATGCCAACTTCTCTCTTGCGGAAATATCCGTATTTTTATGTGAAAAACTTAAGATCAAATACCTCATATCTACCCCTAATACTCTCTTTCTACCATATCTCTGACAACTCTTTCAAGATCATCTTTTTGGTACTCTTTTATACTTAAAAGTGCCTCATTAGCCAAAAAGTTTACAATCTCTACTGACTCTTTTATAGCTTCCGTGCTCTTCATCTTTTCTCTTATCCACCCTGTCTCGCTCTCGTTCAGCTCTTTTTTATAGAGCTTTAAAAGTCTCTTTTTACCATCTTCATCCAATTTTTTATACATTTTTATATAAGGAAGTGTAACTTTTCCTTCAAAAAAGTCATGCATTGATGGTTTGCCAAGCTTTGAACTCTCTGCTGTTATATCAAGTATATCATCTATGATCTGAAAAGCAAGCCCAAGGTTTTTACCATAAAGCGCAAATTTTTCACTATCTACCCCCTCCAAAAGCGCAGCACTCTTTGAGGCTGCTTCTATCAAAGAGGCGGTCTTTTTGTAGATCATATCAAAATAGAGATCCTCATCTTCGTTAAACTCTTTTGAGAGCTCCACATCCATAAGTTCACCTACAGAGAGTTTTACAACTGCATTTGAAACAACCTTTGCTACCTCTTTATCAAGTGCAGCAAGCTCATAAAAAGCCTTGGAATATAGTATATCTCCAAGCATTATAGCGCTTTTGTTACCAAAGAGTGCATTGATGGAGCTATTTCCTCTTCTTGTGAGTGCATCGTCTATAACATCATCATGTAAAAGACTTGCTGCATGTATCAACTCTACAATAGCAGCCAAAAAGGGTGCATCTTTGGAGTTGGGGGCAATTTTCAGTATAAGTTTTGCTCTTAATTTTTTACCGGAAGAGATTTTTTCAAAAAGCTCTCTGCTTCTTTTATCGTTTAATTCACTTATAAAAGTATCGATTATCTCGTCAACTCTATCTAACATCTTTTCCTTTCTTTTTGCTTGGCTCTATAAAATCAGCCAATATTTTTGTATCATCATCTTTTATATAGATATCTATAGCAGCCTCTTTTTTCTTTTTGTCAAAAGAGTCAAAAACAACCAACATGTAGAGATCTTTCATCACATTGGCGGGTGTCGGCACAAGCTTCAAAAGAAAAGTGTCCAACTTGTACCTCTTGTACAAAACATGTTGTGCTTTTACCTTTTGATAAGAGCTGTGAGTTATCAAAGCTCCGTTTTTATACAGTGTCCATCTAAAGGTAAAAAGTCCGTCTCTTAAAAAAACTTTTTTATCTCTGTAAGATATTTTTACCTTTGCCACCTCATCTTTTTTAAGATGAAACTGATACATATATTTCCACTTAACCGCTGCCTGCAGAGCAAGAGTGATAAACAGTAAAGATAAAAAAACTCTACTCATTTTGGGTCAAAATATTTCCCATCATCTCTATATAAAGATCATTGGTTCTATTTAAAACTTTGTCGCTATTATTGGCACTAAAGTTTGCTATGATACCCTCTATATCTTTCTCATCTCCTAGCAACTCTTCAAGCAGAAGCTCCATAGCGGCACTTTTTGAGATATGTTTTACCAACTCGTTTTGAACCAAGTTTTTATTGGCATTATAGACTATATCAAAAAATTTTCCCTCAGGAGAACCACCGAAAATATCATCATCATCCAACCACATATTTACCTCCCGTAGAAAATAGAGATTATACTAACCTCTTGCTTAAAATCTCCATAACATAGGCTTTTAAAATTATCACAAAATCTATTTAACCTTATATATAACCGAGTAAAGCACCGGTACATAAAAAAGGTTAAGAACCGTTGCCCATGCTACGCCAAAGCCTATAGCTATAGCCATTGGCTGAAGTATGACTGATTGGCCGGAGGCAAAAAACATTAGAGTCATAAGACCCAAAACCGTCGTCAATGAAGTTAAAAATATAGGTCTAAGCCTCAAAGTTGCAAGTTTTACCACCTCTTCTAATTTCCTCTTTTTATCTATAAAATCTATCATGATTATGCCATCATTTACAACAACCCCACTAAGCCCGACAAGTCCCAAAAGACCAGGCATCGTCAAGTTAAATCCCATTATATGGTTACCCACCAAAACTCCAAGAACAGACAAAGGAATGGTACTTAAAACTATAAGAGAGAGCACAGCAGAGTCAAACATCCACACAAGTGCTATAAATATAAGAAATAGAGCTATAACGGCAGCTTCGCCCATCTCCTTTTGTATCTGCTTATCTGACTTATGCTCCCCTTTTATATCGATACCAACTCCTAGAGCTTTTATCTTTTCAAGCACGGGTTTGACCTTTTTTAAAAACTCTGCGGATGTTATCTTTTTTTTATCAAGGGAGCCATAAACACTTCTTATCCTTTTGCCATTTTCTTTGTATATCTCGCTATAGTTTGGTTTATAGATAAAGTCGGCTATCTCACTTAAACGCACACTTTTTATCTGTCCCGGGATATTGACTAGAAAATTTTTAAAAGTTTTTGCATCATCTTTACCTTTGACAAGAGCCTTTAGCTTTATCAGCTTTCCATCTTTAAACATCTTTCCTATCTCACTCTTTTGAAAATACTCTCTTAAAAGAGATGACAAGATAACCTCATTGAACCCTAAAGATTTACCATACTCATTAACTCTTAGCTTTAGCTCTCTTTCGCCACCGTTTAGATCATCACTTACATTAAAAACACCATCAATTTTTGCCATCTTTTTTTCTATCATGTCAAGTGCAATTCTTAGCTTATTAGTAGGACCTGAAAATGCTATATCTATATCACTTTTTACGATTCCCGCACTCGGCACTATAACGCTAAACTCCTCATATCTTTTATCTTTCGCTAAATTGTTTGTTATCTTTTTTATCATTTTTGCTATCTCTCTTGCACTGTGAGACCTCTTCATGTCACTACCGTCATACTCAGGAGATAGATAAGGATTGATATACTTATCAAAAAAATTCTCAGGCTTTCTCTCATGAAGGTTTACAAATATTTGAAAGTTATTATCGGCGATATCTGGTCTAAATTTGTTATCAAGCTTCATACCACTTATAGATGTCACAGAAGCTACATCTGCTTTTGGTAACTTTTTTAGCAAAATATTTTCTATATTTGTTACAAGTTTTTGTGTTTGGTATAGATCGTTGTTGATATTTACCTTACCTTTTATAAATATTTGAGTATTGTCAAAGTCAGGAAAAAGTTGAAATTTGCTATGTTTTAAAAGATAAAAAGTAAGTGATAAAATAGGCACTAAAAAAAGCATAAGAGTTGTTTTTCTATATCTTATAGATATAGTCATTATCTTCATATAGAGGCCGTTTACCGCGTCCCAAAGCTTTTTGGTTCTATCTTTTGTGCTATGAGCTTTCAAAAAATCTTTTGCATGTAAAGGAAGAAAGAAAAAGGCTTCAAAGAGCGAACTAAGTAAAAGTATCGTTATCATAACAGGTATAATTCTTATAAAAAGCCCCATCTCTCCGCTTACTATAAGAAGAGGTAAAAATGCGAAGATGGTTGTAGAGGTGGAAGTCAAAACCGCCGGAAAAACCTCTGCAGCACCATTAATGGCTGCACTCTTACTGTCATCTCCATTTTCAAGGTGTCTATATATATTTTCTGCGACCACTATAGCTTCATCCACCAGCATTCCAAGAGCCATCAAAGCCCCGAGTAAAGAGAGCATATTGAGTGAATAGCCAAAAAGATCGGTAGCTATCAAACCCATCATAAAACTAACCGGTATACCGATACCTACAACAAATGCAATCCTTCCACTAACAAATATATAAATTGACAGCACCACCAAAATAAGCCCGAAGATTATATTGGATATAACAACATTTAGCCTGTTTCTTATCCATATAGAGGTATCTGTATATGTATCAAAATCATAACCTTTATATATCTTTTTGTAACTTTTTAGAAGAGATTTTATCTTTTTTACAAGCTTTATAGCATCACCCTGTTCAGACTTTTTGATATTGATAGCCACATTTGGTTTGCCGTTAAAGTGGGAAACTTCGCTTAAGTCACTAAGTTTAAACGATAAATTTGCTATATCTTTTAACCTTATCTTTTTACCGTTTATAGATAAAAGAGTATCTCTTATCTTTTTTATATCCTTTTCACCGTTTATAGTGCTTACAAAAAGATGGTCTCCAACCTGCTTTATAACTCCTATAGGAAAAATGGAGCTAAAACCGGATATTGCTCTTATTACGCTATCTTCATTTAAGCCGTAAGCTAGTATTTTTTTATAATTTAGCTCAAAAACTAGCTCGCTATCTGCATCGCCTCTTATGCTTATATCACTTAAGTTCGGCACTTTTTCATAAAGGTCATTTTTTATCTTTTTTGCCATATCCAAAAGCTCTTTTTGTGAAGCTTTTTTAGAAGATATGGTAACGGTTATAAGAGGAAAACTCTTTGTCAGGATTTTTGCCACAGGCTCATCCATATCACTTGGCAGATCCCTTCTTTTGTTTGCGATGATATCTTTTATCCTGTTTAGTGTATCAATCTTATCCGCACCTTGTTTTAGATCAACTTTTATCATAAAAAAACCGTTTTTTATCGTGCTGTCTATTGAGTCTATATCGCTTAAATTTCTAATACCGTCTTCTATATCAGCTACGGCCATCTTATCCAAAACATCAGGACTTGTTCCGGGATATCCGCCGGTTATAACGATACTATCAAGTAGAGTCGAAGGAAATATCTCCTTTGGTATTTTGTTATAAGAGAAGATAGAAAGCACAAGTAAAAAGATGAGGAAAAGATGGTTTAAAACAGGTTTATTTACACCAAAGGCTATAAATTTTTTTATCATTGATCAGCCTAAAATATAGTATCTAAGACTTGATTTTTAAATTTCATATACTCAAGTTTTTGTTTTAGCATTCTGTTCTCTTCCTTTAAGACTGAGTATTCGTTATAGAGCTTTGATATATCTCTACTGTTATAATATATCTCATTTTTTAGATAAATCTTTGGCAAAATCACCAAAAGAGAAGTGAATAATACTATCAAAACGCCTATAAGAAGCTTAAAGCTAAGCTCATCCACATGCCTTCTTCTGCCTTTTTCAACTTCATCTAACAGGTTGTATTTTACTTTCTTACCGACATTACTCATCTTTTTTGGCTTTTTCCCTCTCTATCTTAAAAACTCTCATCTTTGAGCTTCTACTTCTTGGGTTAGCTTTTAACTCCTCTTTTGTAGGAGTTATAGGTTTTTTAGTTACTATTTTACCCAAAGCATTATCATTTCCGCAAGTACATTTGTAACTATCCGGCAAACAGATACAACTCTTTGACCACTCTTTAAAAGTCCTTTTTACTATCCTGTCTTCCAAAGAGTGAAAAGAGATAATAGCAACTAAACAGTTATCGATTTGAGAATTTTCTATGCTTTCTAAAAGTCTGTTTAACTCTCCAAGCTCATCATTTACCTCTATCCTGATAGCCTGAAAAACTAAAGTCGCAGAGTGTATCCTACCTCTTTTTCTAAAGTTTTTTTCTATCGTCTGACTCAATTCCCTGGCACTTGCAAAGGGCCTCTTTTTTATGATAATATCCGCAACTTTTCTATACTCTCTTATCTCGCCGTAGTCTCTAAGGATTGCTTCAAGCCTCTCTCTATCGTAGTGGTTCACAACATCACTTGCACTAAGTGAACTCTCTTTATCCATCCTCATATCAAGCTTATCACTATCAAAACCAAAGCCTCTATCTTTTTTATCAAGCTGCAAAGAGGAGACACCGATATCAGCAAGGATTCCTTTGATATCTTTATCCAAATGTTTAGCTATAACCTTAGAAAACCGCCCCTTTTCAAATATAACCCTATCTCTAAACTTCTCAAGCCTCTTTTTTGAAAACTCCAAAGCCTCACTGTCTTGATCTATACAGATAAGTTTTATATTTTCATTACTTTTAAGCAGAGCTTCGCTATGTCCACCATACCCCAAAGTGCAGTCAACTATATAACCACTTTTTATCTCTTTAAAAATATCTATAACTTCATCTTTTAAAACGGGAATATGTGGAACTTCCAATACGAACCTTTGATAATTTTTAACTGACATTATGCCATTTATCAATATACATTTTACACTTTCGTTAGCATAAGGTCAGTTTTAACTGATTTTACTAAAAAAGAGATTATTTTGAGGTTAATGTATAATTGTAACTTACTTTTGTTTTGTTTTCTTCATCTTTTTTACTGCTAATGTGCATTTATCACAAGACTACAGAGCATATATACCAAATAAGGACCTCAAAGATGTTACACACATAAATCTTCGCAATCTACTTGATCAAATGAAAACCTTGAGAGAAGAACTAGAAAAATTTGATTTGGTGATTAGCCAAATAAGAATTGCAACCTAACTATGATGGCTGAGTATGAGCTTTAATCATGTTACAAGATCATCCAAAAATATTTCTCAATTTAATCTTTACAAATAAAGACCATTATTGTATAATATTGTAAATACAAGGAGGAACTATGAAGCGTTCAGTAAATTTAAGATTGGAAGAAAATATTATTGTGACTTTAAACCAGATGGCCAAAGAGTTGCATACTACTAAAACGGATGTGATTGAAAAAGCAATCACTCTTTTTTTTAAACAAAACAATATTGAACAGAATAAATTACTTCAATTTGCCGGAGCATTAAAAGCCAGTGATGCTGATAATATGCTTATCAATATAAAAAATGATAAAAATTCTAAAGATTTCAAGATGGATATATGATGCAACTTAAAAGTTAGTATGGTGTAACATCTATCCAACCTCCGGCTACTCTCTCTATAACTTCTGCGATGCCGGCTTGGACATAGGTGACATCGTCTATGATATCTTTTTTTGTCCATTTCATTGTTGCCATAGTATTTTTGCAAGCTATAAACTCAACATCGTATGCCATTAGTGATTTTATCCTTTGCAAGGTTTTTTTATCATAATCTCTTTTGATGACTCTCATACCTTTTCCATAACAGACGACGGCTACTTTTAGAGAGTCGCTTGGGTACTCTTTTAGGACATTGTATATAGCTCCTAATGTTTCATTTACTCTATGAAGATCATTAAAATTCATCTTTATGACCCATTTCCGAGGATTGTCAAATGTTGGCTTTGGGTCTGCAAAATCCATCTTCCCAAAAGCAAAAACCGCTACTATCAATATCAAAAAAAGTCGTCTCATCCTATATCCTTTGAAAATATTACATATTTTAATCAATTGGTGATTAAAGAGGGATTAAATTTTATATATCACTTCAACCATTTAAATTATACATAGTAAATATACACTTTATTATACTTTATGAACCTTAACTGCTCTAATTTCATCGTAAATTAATAACAATTTTTATAGAATTATATCCAAATTTACCGTAATGAGGATTTTTAATGATTACTTGGATGCAAAAACATAGAAAATATCTGGTTATAACTATCTGGATAAGCACGATAGCCTTTGTAGGGGCTGGGTTTGTCGGATGGGGTGCTTATAGCTACAATCGTAACAGAGCCGGAGCAGTAGCACATGTTGGAGATAGAAAGATAACCATAAAAGAGTTAAATAACGCTTATACAAACATCTACAACTACTATCAAGAAAAAACAAAAGGAGCTTTAACTCAAGAGAAAGCAAAAAAGCTTGGTCTTGAAAAGATAGCCTTATCTCAGCTTATAAATGAAGCCTTGATGTTGAATTATGCTGACGACCTTGGTCTTACTACGCTTGACAGTGAGATAGAAAATGCTCTTAAAAATACAAAAGCTTTTCAAAACAATGGGGTATTTGATAAAAAGCAATACTATAGAGTCTTAACAAACATAGGAACTACGGCAAAAGATTATGAAAACTCTCTTAAAAAAGAGATTACACTAAAAAAGTTGAACAACATTTTATCATTAAAGCCGACAAAACTTGAAAAAGAGACCTTTGGCGCGTCTTTGTTTATGCAGGATAAACTTGCTATAAAAACAATCTACCCTAAATTAAACGATGCCAATATAAGCGATGAGGCACTTAAAAACTTTTGGCAAAACAGAAAAAAATCCTACCTTACAACAAAAAGCTACAAGCTTGCTATCCTTAAGATACCGGTTTCTTTTATAAATGTTGATGAAAATGAGACCAAGGATTACTATAAAAGAAAAAGATTTGCTTACACGGATAAAGACGGTAAGATATTAAGCTATGATGCCGCAAAAGATAAAATAGTCAAAGATTTGCAATTTAAAAAAGGAAAAAGATTTGCACTCAAGCAGTATCTAGCGCTAAAAAAAGGTAAAGTAAAAGCTACAGATGAAGTAACCATCACTATAAAAAATAGAAGCTATCCGCAAAAACTTTTAAAAACCGCTAGTGTCGGTGATGTTTTGAAACCGTTTAGATATAACGACATATATATAGTAGCAAAACTTGAAAAAGTGAACTTTCCAAAGCCTATGAACTTTAATGAGGCAGAAGCTCTTGTGAAAAAAGATTATCTGAAAATTGCCACTAAAAAAGAGTTGAAAAAAGATGCTAAAGTAGCCTTAAAGAACTTTAAAGATGCAAAGGTTATTGGGTTTGTAAGCAGAGATGATATAACAAAGATAAAAGGTCTAGATCCTCTTAAGGCAGTTGACTTTCTAAGTAAGGTTTTTAACTCAAAAAGCAAAGAGGGATATATAGTTTTTAATAAAAAAGCTATCGTTTACAAGGTTTTGGAACAAAAGTTGCTTGATAAAAACAAACTCAAGACTTATGATGCACTTTTAAGCGAGAATGTCAAAAACGCAAAAAGTGCGGAGGTTAATCAAAAATTGCTCTCTATTTTAAGAAATAAGTACAAAATAGAGACTTACTATAAAGGACAGTAGTTGAGTAGAACGATCTTAGGCATAGATATAGGTTCGACAAAAATTTGTGCCGTTATTACTCAAAAAAGTGACAACTCTTTAAAGATAGTAGGAAGCGGTATCTCAAAAGCAAAAGGCATTAAAAAGGGTATCATAACCAACATAGAACTTGCTTCAAACTCCATAAAAGAGGCTTTACAAGAAGCCAAAAAGATAGCCGGAACAAATATAGACAAAGTCATAGTCTCGATCTCCGGAGCTTATACTAAAAGCGTGGAGAGTTATGGTGTAGTAAATATACCCGATAAAGAGATAGGCATCAAAGAGATAAACCGTGTAATGATGATGGCTGATCACAATGCTAATATACCAAATGAATTTGAAAGAATCCATGTGCTTCCTTACAACTTTAAGGTTGACAATCAAGAGTATATAGATGATCCTCTTGGAATGAACGGAAATAGGCTTGAAGTGCAAGTTCACATCATAACTGCCCAAAAATCATCACTAAACAATCTAAAAAAAGCTGTGGAGTTAGCAGGAGTAAATATAGACAATATCGTCCTAACAGGTTATGCATCGAGTATAGCAGTATTGAACGATGATGAAAAAGAGCTTGGAGCAGCCGTTATAGATATGGGTGGAGCAACTTGCAACCTTACTATAAACAGCTCAAACAGTATAAGATATAATGATTTTCTTGGAGTCGGATCAAACAATATAACAAATGACCTCTCTATGGCACTACACACACCATTAAGCGCGGCAGAAGAGGTAAAGATAAAATACGGCTCTTTAAAAAAGATAAGTAGCGAACTTGTAGAACTCCCTATTATAGGAGATGACAACAACACAAATGAAGTCTCTTTGGAAATTGTCTCAAATGTGATATACGCCAGAGTCGAAGAGACTTTGATGATACTAGCCAAATCGATTGATGAGAGTGGCTTTAAAGATCAAATAGGAGCAGGTATCGTTTTAACAGGCGGTTTTACCAAGATAGAGGGCTTAAGAGATTTGGCTGTCGCAATTTTTGATAATATGCCGGTAAGGATAGCAAAACCTAAAAAATTATCCGGAATGTTTGAAACTCTCAAAGACCCTGTGTATTCAACTGCTATAGGCTTGGTAATGTATGGCGGCGGATACTTTACACCTTATGAGATAGATTCAAATAAAAAGCTAAGATATAAAAATGAGGTACTAGAGCCTTCAAAAAATATAGACGAAACAATCGAAGATATAAAAGAGATAGATAGTTTAAAAATTGAAAAAAATAATAAAAAAAGTGAGAAAAAGAGCGATATTACAGATATAAAGAAGATAAAGAAAAACAGTGGCATACAAGAAAAAGTGTCAAAATTTTGGAACAGCATAACACAACTATTTTGAGGAGCATATATAATGGATGATTTTAAAGTGGAAGAGTCAAAGCAAGTAGCAGGTGCTTGTATAAAAGTGGTAGGTGTCGGTGGTGGTGGTGGAAATATGATAAACCACATGATAAATGAAGGTGTTAGCGGTATAGACTTGATCGTTGCCAATACTGATGCTCAGGCACTTGATGCTTCATTAGCTCCTACAAAGATACAATTAGGTGAGAAAAAAACAAAAGGCTTGGGTGCCGGGATGAAACCCGAGATAGGTAGAGAGTCTGCCCTAGAGAACTACGAAGAGATAAGAAGTGCTTTGGAAAATGCGGATATTGTTTTTATCGCTTCCGGTTTTGGTGGAGGAACAGGAACAGGTGCAGCACCCATTATAGCTCAGGCAGCTAAAGAGATCGGTGCTCTAACGGTATCAGTTATAACAAAACCGTTTATGTTTGAGGGGAGAAGAAGAGCAAGACTTGCAGAAGAGGGGCTAAAAGAGCTTAAAAAAGAAAGTGATTCTATCGTTGTTATCCCAAATGACAAACTTTTAAGCATCATTGACAAATCGCTAGGTATAAAAGATAGTTTTAAGATAGTTGACAATATCCTCTCAAGAGCGGTTGGCGGTATGAGCTCAGTTGTTCTATCTTATGGAAACAACGACATAAACCTCGACTTTGCCGATGTTCAGACTGTTATGAGCCATAGAGGTATGGCTTTGCTTGGTGTTGGAGAGTTTGAAGGTGAAAATGCTGCAGTTGAAGCTATGAAAAATGCTATAGAGTCTCCACTGTTAGATAACATGAGTATAGATGGCGCACTTGGAGTACTTGTCCACTTTAACATCCATCCAAGTTGTCCACTAGCACAAATAAGTGAAGCAATGGGTATAGTATATGATAATGCAGATGAAGATGCTCATGTAATTTTCGGAACTACTACAGATGAAAGCATGCCTGAAAACAAAGTTAAAATTACCATCGTAGCAACAGGTTTTGAGAGTGAGAAAGAGAAACAAGATGAGCTTAAAGTAGTTAACAATGCTGAAGAGTTAAGAAAAGAGAGAATAGCAAGACTCAAAAAAGTAAGCGGAGGATATGAAGGGCAGGAAGATCTTTTGGATATCCCGACTTTCATAAGAAATCAGATGGATTAGAGGTTTTTAAAACCCTAATCCTTTCTACTTCACTTTACTCCTTGGAACAAACTCCAAAACAGTAGCATTTATACAGTATCTTTTTCTACCTCCGGGTGCATCATCAAAAACATGTCCTAAATGTATGCCACTTGTTTTGGCAAGAACTTCAGTCCTGTGCATTCCATAACTGTTATCCTCTTTGTAAACCACTGCTCCGTCAATTGGCTTAAAAAAACTAAGCCACCCAGAGTGAGAATTGAACCTATCTCTTGTATCAAAGAGTGGTTCACCGGATAGTTTATCTACGAAAACACCATCAGGCGTATTTTTAAATATATCATACTGCTTGCAAAATCTATTATCTGTCCCCTTGTTAAACGCAACTCTGTAAGCTTCTGAATCAACACCAAGTTTAAAAGCTCCCAAAGCTTTATAAAAATCCTTTTTATCCATATATCCCCTATGAGAAAACACCTCTTTACCATTTTCTATAAAAAGTATAGTAGGTGTTGCATCAAGTTTTGTTTTTATCTTGAAATCTTTTAGCTTGTCGCTGTGAGCCACTCTTAAAGGCGTATCTCCTTTATAAGTAGATAATACATTCTTTTTAAACAGTTCGCAATATGGACAAAAATCAGCATCTATTACAACTATCTCCCTACCACCTAGCGGCTTAATATAAGCGCTACTAATGTCTATCTTTTTTACTTCTTTTTTCACGGGAAATTTGACACCTGTTCTGTGGTTAGGGCAGTATCCAAATGGATTTTTCAAAAGATAGTTCTGGTGATAATCCTCTGCATCATAAAATTTATCAAGTGGTTTTATCTCAGTTGTTATCTTACCATATCCGGCTTTGTTTAAAAGCTTTTGATACTCATCCCTTGTTTTTAGCGCTATATCCCTTTGCTCTTTGGTGGTATAGTATATGGCACTTCTATAGTTGTTGCCTATATCATTTCCCTGCCTATTTCCTTGAGTTGGGTCATGTAGTTCCCAAAACTTCTTTATGATATCTTCAGTGCTTATCTCACTATCATCGTAGTGAACTTCTACTGATTCTGTATAGTTTACTATACCTTTTGGCGTATTGCTTCGATATGATAAAACCTTTTCATAGGTAGGGTCAGGATAATTACCGCCCGCATATCCACTGATAGCAGTGCTGACACCTTTTAAAGCGTCAAAATACTTCTCAACTCCCCAAAAACATCCTGCCGCAAAGACTATGGTCTGCTCTTTAGCATATAGTGACATAATAACTCCTACTATTAACAATAACTTTTTCATAACAATCCTTTAAACTTTTATCAAATGATAATATTTTTTTGTTGGATTTTTGTTTAGTCTTTTTATCTAATTTTTAACTATAAAGCCTCTGTCAAGTCCTGCTAAATCTTTATAGAAGTAAAAGTTATCAAAGTTATAATCTTTTAAGATCTCTATTATACTCTCTTTTTGATTATATCCCATCTCACAGCATAGAAGTTTTGCTCTACTCTTTTTAAAAAGTAGGATAATTTCAGCAAGAACTTCATCACCTCTTTTACCGCCAAAAATGGCCTCTTTTGGCTCATATTTTAACGGCTTATCTATTTTGAAATCATCCGCAACATAGGGCGGATTGGATACGATGATATCGATCTCTCTTTCAACTCCATCAAGATATGCCCCAAGGAGTAACTCTACTCTATCCTGAAGATTAAATTTGTCTATATTTTTTTTAGCGATTTTCAGAGCATCTTTGGAGATATCTGTGGCTATTATCCTTGCATCTTTTAACTTTAGAGCGAGCATTATGCTTATAACCCCGCTACCGACACCAATCTCGGCTATATTTAAATACTTTTTGCCAATATAGTTATGATTTTTTAAAACTTCATCTATCAAAAGTTCAGTCTCGGGCCTTGGTATAAGTGCACCGCGGTCTATAAAAAACTCCCTTGAATAGAAACTAACACTTTTAGTGATATACTCTAGAGGCTCACCTTTGGCTCTTCTATCAATAAGTGCAAAAAAATCGCTACTTACTTCAAACTCTTTCTCTTCATTTAACAATATATAGCTTATATCTTTTTTCAAAACAAAAGAGGCCAGTATCATAGCCTCTTTTCTTGGGATATCCGTAATCTCTTTTAAAGATCTACTTGCTTTATCAATAGCCTCTTTTAACTTCATAGCCCATTATCACACTCATTTTGCAAGGCAAGATCATCTTTGCTATTTTCATACTTTTTGCCAAGTTTTTGGAGTCTATTTATTAGAGGCGGATGTGTGAAGTAAAAAAAGATATACAAAGGATGAGAGCGCGGAAAACTTCTGTTTTCATTTGCTAATTTTTCCAAAGCATTTGCCAAAACATCTTCACTTACGCATTCACTCCCGTAAGCATCCGCAGCATACTCATTTTTTCTACTTATATACCCCATAATAGGCATAAAAACAAAGGCAACCACAGGAGATAGAAGCAAAAAGAAAGATATGATGGTGTATGGAGTCTTGTAAAGTCCAAACTCGTTAAAGAGGCTTTCAGGAAGATTTCCAAAGATAAAAAACATTAAAAACAGAAGAGCGCCCATAGTGATGATATTTTTTATGATATCTTTATGCTTAAAGTGTCCCAATTCATGCCCCAAAACCGCTAAAAGCTCATCGCTTGATAACTTCTTTAGCAAGGTATCATACAAAACAACCCTCTTTGAGCTGCCAAGCCCACCAAAGTATGCATTTAGCCTACTGTCTCTTTTGCTTGCATCCATAGTAAATATACCGCTACTTTTTAACCCCGCTTTTTGCATCAATGCCTCGATAGACTCTTTTAACTCTTCATCTTTTAAAGGGGTAAATTTATTAAAAACCGGGGCTATAAATGTAGGATAGATCAAGTTTACAACTAATATAATAGCAAAAACCAAAGCAAATCCCCAAAGCCACCACGATGAGAAATTTAGAATGATATAGCTTATAGCATAAATAACCAAAGAGCCGAATATCAAAAATAAAATGGCACTTTTTAACATATCTCCTAAAAAAAGCTTTGGAGTCATTTTACTAAAGCCATACTTTTTATCAAGATAGAACTTTGTATATATATCTGTCGGAAGAGATGCTATATAGTTAATCGCTATAAAAATATCTACAAAAAGAACAGACTTTAAAAGAGTATTGTCTATCTGCAAAAGATTATCAAGCCACTTTAGACCAAAACCAACCCAAAATATAAACATTATATAATCGATCAAACTCTCAACTATAGCAACTCTTTCACTGCTTATCTTGTAATCAGCCGCGCTTTTATAACTCTCTTTATCAAGAATGACGGCTTTTAACTGTTTAGCTCTTGCAACATAACCTATCTCCATGGTTGAGATATAAACTTTTGCCAATATATACAAAAAGTAGATAATTCCTATCCATAAAACCATTTTTAACCTTACTGTTAGTATGAAAGCGTATTTTATCCAAAAGAGATTAAAAAGGGTTAAATATAATTTTTATCTTTTGATATTAAAATTTACCTATTAGTGGACATCTGGCAAAATGGTTCGCCCCTATCTCAACAAGATCAGGATGAACATCATCGCATATATCTTTTTTATAGGGGCATCTTTTTGCAAAAAAACAACCCCTCGGCAAATCTATAGGGCTTTGTATCTCACCTGTTTTTAGGACGCTATCTGTTATCAGAGGAGTGTAAATATCAGGAACGGTGGAAAAAAGCATCTTAGTATAAGGATGTGATGGATTTGCAAAAAGCTCTTTTTTAGAAGCATACTCAACTATCTCACCAAGATACATAACAGCTACAAAGTCACTGATATGCTTAACTACGCTAATATCATGAGTTATAAATAGAGTCGTTAGGTTATATTTGTCCTTTAAATCCATCAGCAGATTTAGGATTTGTGCTTGTATAGAGACATCCAAAGCGGATATAGGCTCATCTGCTAGTATAAGTTCCGGTTTTAGTATCATAGCTCTTGCTATTGCTATCCTCTGCCTTTGCCCACCGGAAAACTGATGTGGATATCTCTCAAGATACCCTGCATCTATACCTACATCTTCACAGGTTTTAAACACCCTCTCTCTTCTCTCTTTGGGAGAGAGGTTTGTATGAATTTTCAAAGGTTGCTCTAGTATCGTTTTTATCTTTTTTCTAGGGTTTAGCGATGAGTAAGGGTCCTGAAAAATCATCTGTATATCTTTTTGGATATCTTTTCTTTTGTTGGGCTTTAGCTTAGATATATCTCTATCTCGAAAAAGTATCTCACCATTTGTTGCTTGATATAGACCAAGTATAGTTTTTCCTATAGTTGTTTTTCCACATCCGCTCTCTCCTACAAGTGAGAGAGTTGAACCTTTAAAGATATCAAAACTGATATTGTTTAAAGCATGCAGATCTTTTTTTTCAAAAGTTCCTACTTTTACACTAAAAATCTTACTAACATTTTTCACTTCAAGAAGTTTTTTTAAACCTTGTGACAAAACACTATCCTTTTTCCAAAAACTTTTTTATCCGGATACAAATCACATTCGCTATCTGCGTATTGGCACCTATCTTTAAAGTAGCACCCTTTTGGCAAGTTCAACAAAGAGGGCATGATACCCGGTATCTGATATAATCTTTTTTTATCGTCATTTAGTTTTGGAAGACACTCTATCAAACCTTTTGTATAGGGGTGTTTTGGATCAAATATCACCTCCTCTTTGGGGCCATACTCCACTATCCTTCCCGCATACATAACGGCTATATCATCACAAAGCTGAGATACGACAGCTATATCATGAGTTATAAGTATCAAAGATGATCCAAAATCGTTACTTAACTTCTTCATAAGATATAAAATCTGCGCTTGTATAGTTACATCTAAGGCGGTTGTGGGCTCATCAGCTATAAGTAGTTTTGGATTATTTAGTAGAGCCATTGCTATAACTACTCTTTGCTTCATACCTCCGGATAGTTGATGAGGGTAACTTTTCATCCTCTTCTCAGCCGCCGGTAACCCCACGGTTTTTAATATATCAACACAAGATTCATAAGCCTCTTTTTTGGAAACTCCTTTATGATGATAAATGATAGCCTCCATAAGTTGTTCACCTATGGTTATGACCGGATTTAGAGATGTTTGAGGATCTTGAAATATCATAGAGATCTCATTTCCTCTAATAGTTTGCATCTTTTCTTCATCCGCTTTAACCAAATCAACTCCATCAAAGATGATCTCACCTTCGACAATTTTACCGGGCTTGTCTATGAGTTTCAAGATAGAAAATCCGGTTATCGACTTACCTGCTCCACTCTCTCCGACAACCCCTAAGATCCTGCCTTTTTCTATAGAAAAACTAATGCCGTCAACCGATTTAACAACACCTGCTCTTGTAAAAAAGTGAGTTTTTAAATTTTTTACTTCTAAAAGAGCCATTATCTTTTTAACCTCGGATTCATTATATCTCTCATTCTATCACCTATTAGATTTATAGATATTATAAGCACCATAAGCAAAATACCCGGATATACCGAGGTCCACCAATAACCACTAAATAGGACCTGATACCCATTGGATATAAGCGAGCCTAGTGATGGCTGTGTTATAGGAACCCCAAGACCCAAAAAGCTCAATGTTGCTTCCAAAATAATTGCATTTGCTATCCTTACTGTGGCGATAACAATGATAGGAGCGGTGACATTTGGCATAATTTCTCCAAAAATGATACCCATATCGCCCATACCCAAAGCTTTTGCCGATTGAGCGTAATCCTTCTCTTTTTCAGATAAGACTACCCCCCTTGCCGTCCTTGCGTAATAAACCCAGTTTACGATAGTTATAGCTATGATAATCTTACCGACTCCCTCACCCCATAAAGCCATTATTATTAAAGCTATTAATATAGCCGGAAAAGAGAGCTGAATATCGGCTATCCTCATTATAATCGTATCTACCCAGCCGCCGTAATAGCCGGATATAAGCCCTAGTGAAAATCCTATAATAACCGACAAAACGGTACTTGCAACACCAACATACAAAGATATCCTAAGTCCATAAAGCATAGCGGAGTATATATCTCTCCCCTGCTCATCCGTACCAAGCCAAAACTGATGGCCCGGTGATTTAAAGCTATTTTCAAGATATAGTTGTGAAAGATCATAAGGGTTTTGATAAGAAAAAACCGAAGGAAAAAGTGCCAGAATAACAAGCACGATAAGTATGAAAAGCCCTATCGTTGCCATCTTATCTTCAAAAAACTCCTGCACAAGTTCATTTTTAAAGATACTCATACTCTAACCCTCGGATCTACAAAAGTATAAAGCACATCGACTATAAAATTTATAGCTACAAATATAAAAGATATAACAAGTAAATATGCCACGACTATGGGTCTATCCAGGTTTTGTATAGAGTCTATGATAAGCTTACCTGTTCCAGGCCATGCAAATATAGTCTCTGTAACTATCGTAAAAGCAACAAGCTGACCAAATTGGATAC
>Ga0256840_1001184_pt1 | contig 24987 bp, 23 predicted proteins | sample 355202metaG_FD_185969 | JGI IMG/M metagenome (GOLD analysis project Ga0256840, IMG submission 185969) | Hydrothermal vent microbial communities from Mid Atlantic Ridge, Atlantic Ocean - 355-202 | ecosystem: Environmental > Aquatic > Marine > Hydrothermal vents | place: Atlantic Ocean: Mid...
ATAGAATTAACGAACCATCTGAACTAATTTCTGATGCCGAAAAATCTATTAAAATTGCTTTGTCCTTTCTGTAAAATAGTGTATTTTTAATGCTCAAAATTGGGTGGTTTTAAAAGTAATATTTTTGCTTGTTTGCACTATAAAAATAACACTTTTCACCCAATTTTTTACTATCTATGATGAATTTTTCGGGTTAACTTTTTTCGATTTAGTAACTCTTGGTCTTTTAAAAAAGAAACAATGGATTGCCAAAATTTACTTCCCTTTTTATTGGTTTTTTAGTTTTTTAACTTTATCCTTTTTATACAGACCTCTAATTTATAATTTTTTAGATCATAAATTCGGAAGACGAATTAGTGCACTTTTAATACCTTTTTATCTATTTGTATTAATCTCTATATCATTTTATCATCAAAAATCTAATTATTTCACGCTTCAAAATGATTCTGATGAAATTATTGCAAATCATAATAATTATGAGGATTTAAAAAAAGAAAGTTCTTTTACAAATATTGATTTTACTATACAATCTAAAGTAATCACAAGTTCATTTGTAAAAATATACCTTTCTTTTCATGAAACTATTGAAAATCGCATTTATAAATTTAATTCGGAATTAAAACCAGAAAAAGACAATCGTGGTTTGCACTCTAGCTTTAGAGCAGGATATAATTCTAAGACTAAAGAATTAAGTAACTTAATTAATAAAAAGGATAGTTTAAGAAGAGCTTATATTGCTACTTTTAACCATATTTATAGTATTAAGATAGATAGTACTAATTATAAATCGGAATTTATTATTGATAAAATTGATCGAGAAAAGTTTGGCTTTGAGACCTATATTGGTATTAATCATCTAACCGAAGGCAAACATCTTATAACCATTAGTCGTTTCATTAAAAAAGATTCGGTTGGCAAAAAAGTAGTTTCTAGAATTCCGTTTTGGTATTTTAAAAACTAGTTTTATTTTTTTCTACCAATAAATCGAATTACTTTACTTTTTCCGTTGTGAAAATCTCCTTCGTTTAATGTTACCGTAACTTCTTCTAATTGAAGAATTTCAAAATCTTTAAAATCGTTTTTTATCTCCTCTTTTGAAAATAACATATCAATATTATTTGGTCCTCCAGCCTTTGGGTTTTCGAGCCTTAATGGTAAATGTTTTTTACTAAAAGCCTCAAAAATTACAATTCCGTTTGGTTTTATTAACGAAATTAATTTCTTGTGATAATCCGATTTTATTGCTGCTGAAAAATGTGCAAATATTAATCCTAATACATCAAAAGTTTCTTCTTTTAGATTTAGATTTTCAATACTTCCTATTTCATATTTAATTGCTACTTTATTTTTTTTAGCTAATACTTCTGCTTTATTTTTCCCTTCTTTACTTATATCAAATGCAAAAACCTGTAATTTTTTTTTTGCTGCATAAATGGCGTTTCTACCTTCTCCTTCTGCTGGTAATAATATGCTACCTTTTAAATTTAAATCATCTAGTGTTTCTTTAAAAAACTGATTTGGTATTTCGCCATATACAAAATTATTTGCTGCGTACCTTGTATCCCAAAATTCTTTCATTTATTTTTAGTTTGTTATTTTAATTTTAAAATTACCTCTTTTAATTTTTCATTAATTTCGTCATTAATTATTTTTGCTTCTTTAAAATTATCATAAAAACTGCCAATACTTAGTGTAGCAACTACATTTCCTTTAAAATATGGAATCGTTTTTTCTGTAATTTTTAATGCAGAATTTCCGCCACTTTTTCCTGGAGATGTACTCAGTATTACAATCTTTTTACTTTCTAAAAAATTTCTATTATTTCTAGACAACCAATCTAAAATGTTCTTGAAAAATGCCGAGATATTCCCATTATGTTCCGATACTGAAATAATTAAATTATCTACTTCGACTAATATATCTGCAAGTTTTTTTACATCGTTTGGAATTCCTTCATTTTCTTCTATATCTATATTATACACTGGTATATTATAGGAAGTTAAATTTAAGACTTTGGAGTTTTCAATTAATGTAGCTGCGTAAGTCACTAATTGCTGGTTAATCGACTTAGAACTGTTACTTCCTGAGAATGCAATTGTTTTCATATTTTTATATTTAGTTTTTATTTATCTTGTTGCAATAATATCATTTGCAATCAAATAATCTTTTGGTACACTAACGCTTCCTTCTGTATTATACGTTAATTTTCAATCGGTTCTGTTTATTGAAAAATCTTCGGATTGTAAAGAAATTTCTGTATCTGAAACTTTAATATTTGTATTAAATGAAATACTTTTTGTTGTTTCTAAAATAGTTAAATTACCTGTAACTTTCGCATTATATTTTCCTGAAGTTTCAATAATATTTGTTATTTCAAATTTTGAGGTTGGATATTTTGCAACTTTAAAAAAATCATCAGACTTTAAATGCCCTACTAATTTTGCAATTTGGTAAGTGATTAAAACCAACTCTCTCCAAAAAAAAATATCGATTTTTCTCTATTTTTACTAATTATAACAGTTGTTATTGCTGTTAACTCAGTCGATATTTATTTTTTATAATTAATTACGAACCGTAATAAAATTTTTCGTTTATAATTTTATTATCTTTCCATTGTTGTACAGAAACTTGTGTATAGTTTCTAATTCCCCATTCTTTATGTGTATAATCCCATTGCCATTCTACCATAGTTGTATTATCTTGTCCTAAGGTTACATTCAATACTTTTGCGCCTCTAAATTCTGTAATTGCACCAAAAAACTCTTCTTCTCTTATACGATTTGCATCCTTACCTATTATTTTAGGATTGTCATTTTCTTGCATTATCACATCTTCGTGATAATATTTTTCAAAAGCTTCTAGTGCTTTTCCTTGTAAAATCATATCATTTACATTGCTAATGTTTTCTAATAAATTGTTCATCTTTTATTGGTTTAAGTATTATGATGCAAATATCGAACGCTTTTACTTTTATAAAAATAAAGCAGATTATTAAATGATATTAAACTAGATTAACATTTTTAAAAATAGCTTATATTTGGTGTAAAATAAATATATTTTGTATGAAACAACGATGTAAGTGGGCAACCAAAAACGAAAAAGAGCAAGATTATCACGACAAAGAGTGGGGGATTCCTATATATGACGATCGTTTGCTATTCGAGTTTTTAATTTTAGAAGGAGCACAAGCAGGTTTAAGTTGGTCAACAATATTAGCGAAAAGAGAAACATATCGTATCGCTTTTGATAACTTTGATGCTAAAAAAATAGCAAAATACAACCAAACTAAAATAGATGAATTATTAGTTGATAAAGGTATTGTACGAAATAAATTAAAAATTAATGCAGCGATAACCAATGCTAAAATATTTTTAGAAGTACAAAAAGAGTATGACAGTTTTTCAAATTATATTTGGAGTTTTGTAGGTGGTAATCCTATTAAAAATTCATGGAAAACCGTAGAGGATGTTCCTGCAAAAACGGAATTATCAGACGCAATGAGTAAAGCCTTAAAAAAACGTGGCTTTAAATTTATTGGCTCTACTATATGTTACGCTTTTATGCAAGCTACTGGAATGGTTAATGATCATGTTACTACTTGTTTTAGATATGGTGAAACAAATTAAACCAAGCTACTGTTCAAAAATTAACTGACTTTTAATTTTGCTTAAAAATTCTTTAGTAATTCCTAAATAAGAGGCTATTAAATATTGTGGTATTTGCTGTTCTATTGTTGGATATAATTTTTTAAATACAAGGTATCGTTCCTTTGCTGTTAGACTAAAATTTCGAATGATTCTTTTTTGTGATGCAACCAATGCTTTTTCTAAAATGATTCTAAAAAAACGTTCTAGTTTTGGTATTTCCGTTAAAAGTTCTTCTCTTTTATCGTAATCGAATTGAATAACTTCTGTTTCTTCTATACACTGTACGTGATAATCTGCTGGATTCTGTGAAATATAACTTCCTAAATCGCCAGTCCACCAATCTTTTATTGAAAACATAACAACATGCTCTTGGCCATTATCATCCGAATAAAACATTTTTGTACATCCAGAAATTAAAAATCCGCTGTACTTACACACATCGCCTTGTTGTCCGTAATATTGCCCTTTTAAATACTTTCTATATTTTATTTTAGACACCAAAATTTGTTCCTCATCTTCGGTCAAATCAATATAATTACTAATGTATTTTAGTAGAGCATCTGTTTTCATTATATTAAATATATGCTACAAAGCTATATAAATAATCTTTATTTTTAACAGGAAATTTATTATTTTTTGAGTAGTTTTGCTACAATATTACACGTTTTAATACAAACTACTTAATTGCAAAATAATGACCTTAGATACTCCTAATTTTATTGTACAAAAATCTACAACCGATTTATATGATTTTTTAACAGACTTTAAAAATTTTGAACTAATAATGCCTGAAAATACGGATAAGTTTGAACTTAGAGAAGACGGTTTTATTTTTGCTTTAAAAGGAATGCCTACAATTAAACTTAAATTGGTTGAAAAAACACCTCATTCTAAAATAGTTTTGGGTTCTGCTAGCGAACAATTTCCTTTTACTTTGACTGCAAATATTGCTGAAGAGGCATCTAAAAGTAAAGTAAATTTTGGTTTTGAAGGTAAATTTAATCCGATGATTAGTATGATGGTAAAAAAACCGCTTCAAAAATTTATTGATGCTTTAAGTTGTAATTTAGAAAAAATGGAATAATACGAAACGGACATCAAAATATGCCATAAACTCTTTATCAATTTTCATTTTAGCTCACTTAAAATTTTATACTAAATAGAGGCAACAATTATATCCCTATAAAGAATTAGAATAACATTTTTTCTTCTGTTTTAATTGTAATTACATCTTTATGCATTAATGTTTCTGTCAAACTTGTTGTTTTGGGCAATTCATATTTAAAATAAAATTGCATTGTTTTTATTTTACTTTTATAAAAATCGACACTATATGTATTGTCACTCTCTGTAATTTTTTGTTTTGCTTTTAGTGCCATATCTAACCATAACCAAGAAATTACTACATAACTAAGCATTTCCATAAACAGATTTGCATCTGCTAAAAAACGCTCGTAATTTCCTTTTTTGGCATATTGCATTAAAAAGGCAATTACCTTTTGTATTTTTTTTAATTCGCTTGCTAATTTCTCGCCATATTCGTTTAATATTTCGATTTTTGCTGCGTTTTTTATTGTTTTATGTATTTCTTCCGCTAATAACGCAACTGCTTTTCCATTTTTCATGGTTACTTTCCTTCCTAATAAATCAAGCGATTGTATTCCTGTAGTTCCTTCATACAAAGCAAAAATTCGAATATCTCTATAATATTGTTGCAAGATAAAATCGGTACAAAACCCGTAACCACCAAGTACTTGTACAGCATTATTTACGGATACGGCACATGCTTCGGATGGAAATGTTTTCGCAATAGGAGTTAATAATTCTAGTAATAGGTTGTATTTTTCCTTTTCCTTTTTGTCTGTTGTTGTATGTAAAATATCGTGGTATTTAGAAGTACATAAAACCAAACTTAAAGCTCCTTCTACTATTGATTTTTGTAAAAATAGCATTCTTCTAACATCTGGATGCTCTATAATTAAACATTGTTTTTCTTTCGGATTCTTTTTTCCTGCATTGGATAATTTTCTTCCCTGTGGCCTTTCTTTTGCATATTCTAGAGCTGCTTGATATGCAGCCATTCCGATTGCTGCCGCACCTCTTCCTACACTTATTCTTGCACTATTCATCATCAAAAACATATAATTTAATCCTTGATGAGGTTCTCCTACCAACCATCCATAGCAATCATCTACATCTCCAAATCCCAAATGTGTCGTACAATAACCACGTTGCCCCATTTTTTGAAAATCAGCTATGGTTTCTACATTGTTTGGTGTAAATGTACCATTTGAGTTTATTCGATGTTTTGGTACTACAAAAAGAGAAATTCCTTTAGTTCCTTTTGGAGCACCTTCAATTTTTGCTAAAACAAGATGCACTACATTTTCGGCATATTGGTAATCTCCTCCTGAAATAAATATTTTTTGTCCTTTTATTTTATAGTATTTATTTTCTGTTGGAATTGCTTTTGTTGTAATATCAGACAATGAACTTCCCGCTTGAGGTTCTGTTAAACACATGGTTCCTTGCCATGTTCCTACAAGCATTTTTGGCACGTATTTTTTTTGCAGTTCTTCGCTACCAAAATTTACGATTAATTCAGCAGAACCTTGTGTTAATGCTCCAAATCCAGGTAAATGATTATTTGCAGCATCTTGTATAAAAGTTGCTGCTTGGTCTGCCATAAACGGCAATTGTAATCCTCCATCATTATAATTAAAAGTAGCGGCAAACAATCCCATTTCGCCTCCTTTTTTCATATATGTAGCAACTTGTTTGTGTACATACACCGTTCCGTCCTTAAAATATGCTGGTTTTTCATCCATTTCTTTAATGTATGGAAACATTTCTTTATCCGAAAACTCTTTTACCGAATCTAAATACATGCTTATGGATTCGGTACTGTGATCTTCAAATTTTTTATTTTGGAGTATTTCCTCCAAATTATGCACCTCAAATAATTGAAATTTAAGCGTGTTAATATCTATGTAATCTCTTGCCATAATATGTTATTTATAATTAATTTTCTTAGATTAACAAATAAGTTAATCACAATAAAACTGCTGTGCCATTTTTAACTTTACTGATTATAAAGGTACTATACGTACTACCAATATAGTCTAAAATGGTTAGTTTGTTATTTAAAAATTTTCGGTATGCTTTCATATTTTCTACCACAATTTTTAATTGATAATCGTAATCTCCACTTATATTAAAACATTCTATTACTTCATCAAATTGATGTACTTCTTTTTCAAATTTCTCAATATAAGTATTGTGATGTTGTTTTAATTTTACTTGACATATAACCACAAATGCTTTATTTACTTTTTCTTTATTTACAATAGCAACGTATTTTTCTATTATTGCCTTTTTTTCTAATTTTTTAATTCTCTCATAAATTGCTGTTACAGATAAATTTAATCTATTTGCAATTTGTTTTGTTGTAATTTTACTGTCTGTTTGTAAAATATTTATTAATTTTTTATCTGTTAAATCTATACGCATTCTGTAAAAATAGCATAAATACCATACAAAACATATTTTTTATTGTAAAATATTCTATTTATTATAATTTTTAATTTAAAAAATACTATATATTTTAATATATATTGTTATTTATTCTATAATTTGTTTATTTTGATGTATAATTTTAATTTTAAAAATCATGTCTCTTAAACCTGCAAATAACATACAAGATAACCATACTTTTGGCGAATTTGGTGGTGTTAATCCATCTATATCCGATTCTGCAACCTACACTTTCTTAGCTGGGAAAACAATGGGCGATACTTTTGAAGGTAATACAGAAGGCTGTTATTTATATTCTCGCCATACTTCGCCAAGTAATCTACACCTTTCTAACGCTCTAGCAGCTATGGAAGATACCGAATGTGCTAATGTATCTGCTTCTGGAATGGGAGCTATTACTAGTGTAATCATGCAAATTTGTGGTACAGGAGATCATATTGTTTCTAGTAGAACTATTTATGGAGGTTCGTATGCACTCATGAAAAATTATTTACCGAAATTAAATATTAATACTGCTTTTGTAGACATTACTTCGTTACAAAAAGTGGAAGATGCTATTACTAAAGAGACTAAAATTATTTATTGCGAATCGGTTAGTAATCCGTTATTAGAAATTGCAAATATTCCCGAATTAGCTAAAATAGCAAAGAAGCACAATGTTTTGTTGGTTGTAGACAATACATTTTCACCATTAATTATTTCTGCTAGTAAATTAGGTGCTGATATTACAATACACAGTTTGACTAAATTTATTAATGGTATGAACGATACGGTTGGAGGTGTTTATTGTGCTAGTAACGAATTTGTTACTAATTCTAAAAGTGTTATGGATGGTGCAGCGATGCTATTTGGTCCTGTCATGGATAGCTTTAGGTCTGCTAGTATTTTAAAAAATTTACGTACACTACATGTGCGAATGAAAAAACATAGTGAAAACGCACTTTATATTTCACAACATTTGGAAAATGATGGTATTCGTGTTGTGTATCCTGGTTTAAAAAGTCATAAAGACCACAAACTAATGACTTCTTTATACAATGCAGAATTTGGTTTTGGAGGTATGTTAACTATTGATGCAGGAAATTTAGAAAAAGCGAATCTTCTAATGGAAGTTATGCAAGATAAAGGTATTGGTTTCTTAGCTGTAAGTTTGGGTTTTTATAAAACGCTTTTTAATGCTCCTGGTACTGGTACTTCTAGTGAAATTTCTTTAGAGGAACAAAAAGAAATGGGTCTTAACGATGGTTTAATTCGTTTTTCTATGGGATTAGATAACGATATTAAACGGACTTATAAAATAATGAAAATTTGTTTGCAAGAAGTAGGTTTAATCTAATTTATGGAACCCGTTTATTTAAAGTCATATACCTCTTACGTTTATATTTTTACGAAGCTCTCTCTACAAATAATTTAGACTTATATTTTTTGGTTGCAAGACTCAAGTTGTAAAATAATTATTTTTTTTGTAAGGACTTCATAATGTGACGACTAATCATTAGTCAACTAGTAGTATTTTTAATTGTAAAACATATAATTAAAGTATTTTTATTAACTAAAAACCAAATAAGATGGTAAAGAAAATTTCAATTTTATTACTAAGTACATTATTATTAAGTATATTATTTATTAGCTGCCACCACGATTATGGAGATAGAGACTTTGAAGAAGTAGTAGCAGTAGCAAACAGAGGGGCAGGAAGTGTAAGTTTTGTAGACGCTATAACAAATGATGTGTTAAGCACATTGGAAATTCCAAACTCGCAACCAATGTATGTAGTTTACGTAAAATCAAAAGACAAACTATACGTAGGAGATAGAGCAGGAAACAAAGTACATGTAATAGACCCAGAGACCAAAACGGTAGAAAGTTCTATCGATGTAGGAAATGGAGTTTTTCATATGTGGGCAGATGGACTAGGACGTAGACTTTGGGTAAATAACGATGTCGATAATACAACATCAGTAATTGATTTACATACAAATACAGTTATAGAAACAATCGATATAGGAATAAAACCACACGATGTATTTGTAAACAAACAAGGAACAAGAGCATATATATCTGTATTAAGTGGCAACGCTCAAGTGGCAGATAGTATATATATGTATTCTGCAATAACATTCCAAAAATTAGCCTCGAGGGGAGTAGGAAAAGATCCACATGTATTTCATTTAATACGAGGAAATGATTTATTTGTACCATGTCAATCAGGAACAATATATAAATTAAACGGAAGAAATCTAAATGTAGAATCTACATTAGATTTACCAGGAACACATGGCATATTTGCATCGCCAAATCAAAGAAAATTATTTGTAGCAAATATAGGAGGAGCGCAATTATATACCATAAAAGCATCTAATAACACACAAATAGGAAATGCAGTTGCAACACCAGATGTAATACCACATAATATAGCAGTAAATAAGAGAGGTGATAAAATATTTGTAACGCATTCTGGAATGACAGCAAATAAATTATCTACATATAGTGTTACAAGATCTGGAGCAATTACAGCAGATACAGATTTAATTACACTAGAAACAAATCCATTTGGATTGGCATATTATAAAAGAAGAGTAGATTAAATTTCTATTTTTATTTGAATTAATCCTGCTGCATATTTTGTAGCAGGATTTTTAATTTTATGATATTATAATTTAGGTTAAAAAACTATCTTTGCTTTTTTAGAAAAATATGTCAAAGAACCTCGATACATTAAATCCGATAGATTATATATTGATAAAAGGAGCAGCATTGCACAACCTTAAAAATATAGATATGGCAATACCACGAAATAAATTGGTGGTAATTACAGGGTTATCAGGATCGGGAAAGTCCAGTTTAGCATTCGATACCTTATATGCTGAGGGACAGCGAAGATATGTAGAAAGTCTATCCTCCTATGCACGACAATTCTTAGGAAAATTACATAAACCAAAAGTAGATTATATCAAAGGAATTTCACCAGCTATTGCAATAGAGCAAAAAGTAAATAGTACCAATCCGAGGTCGACAGTAGGAACATCTACAGAAATTTACGATTATTTAAAGCTATTATATGCTAGAATTGGAAAAACCTATTCGCCAATATCAGGAAAAGAAGTAAAAAAAGACAAAGTAGCAGATGTAATAAATCACATTAAAAAATTAGAAGAAAGTACAAAACTATTATTATTAGCACCAATTTATTTAGAAAAAGGAAAAAATGTTGACGCCTACTTAAATGTATTGTTACAGCAAGGGTATTCTCGAATTAAAATAGACGAAGATATTCTGCGATTAAAAACACCATTCGAAAAAAAAATTATAGAACAATTCATACAGGCAAAAACAATTTTTTTAGTAGTAGATAGAGTTGTGGTACAGCATAATGAAGATTTTTACAATCGTCTAGCAGATTCTGTACAAACGACTTTCTACGAAGGAAAAGGATTTTGTACACTACAAAATTTATCCAAAGAAAGTCAGCAAAATTTTAGCAATAAATTTGACTTAGATGGCATGTCATTTTTAGAACCAAACACCCATTTTTTTAGTTTTAATAACCCGTATGGAGCATGCCCAACTTGCGAAGGATATGGAAATATAATAGGAGTAGATATCGAATTAGTAATACCAAATACATCCTTGTCTATCTACGAAGATGCCATAGTACCTTGGAAAACAGAGCGATTTAAAGAATATAAAGACGATTTAATATTACATGCAGTAGAAAATGATATTCCGATACACAAACCGTATTTTGAACTTACAGAAAAGCAAAAACAATTATTATGGACAGGAAACAAAACTTTTAAAGGGCTACAACATTTTTTTGCTTATTTAGAGAAAAAAAGTTATAAAATTCAGTTTCGAGTAATGTTATCTCGTTATAGAGGAAAGACTAAATGTACTGCTTGCGAAGGAAATAGATTACGAAAAGAAACAGATTATGTAAAAGTAGGAAAAGTATCAATATCCGAATTGGTACAAAAACCTTTAGATGAACTATTGGGATTCTTCAACACATTGCAATTAGATAAATACGATGTAGAAATAGCGAAACGATTGCTAGTAGAAATAAAAAATAGATTACAATTTTTAAACGATGTCGGATTGAGCTATTTAAACTTAAATAGACCATCAAATACTTTATCTGGAGGCGAAAGTCAACGTATAAATTTAGCAACATCTTTAGGAAGTAGTTTGGTAGGATCCATGTATATTTTAGACGAACCAAGTATCGGATTACATCCAAAAGATACAGAACGGTTAATAAAAGTATTAAAAAATTTAAGAGATTTAGGAAATACCGTAATTGTAGTAGAGCATGACGAAGATATCATGGAAGCAGCAGATTATATATTTGATATAGGACCAGAAGCAGGAACCTTTGGAGGAGAATTGGTAGCAGAAGGAAGTTATGCAGAAATAGTAAAATCAGATTCGCTAACAGCAAAATATCTAAATGGAACCTTAGAAATAGAAGTACCATTAAAAAGAAGAAAAACCAAAAACACGATTAAAATTATAGGAGCAAGAGAGAATAATTTACAAAATATAGATGTAGAATTTCCGTTGCAAAGTTTAACCGTAGTAACAGGAGTTTCAGGAAGTGGAAAAAGTACTTTGGTAAAAAAAATAGTATATCCAGCAATACATAAAAAGTTAAATCAATACGGAAGTAGAGCAGGAGAGTTTACTAAAATAGAAGGAAATTTCGATACGATAAAAAATATAGAATTTATCGATCAAAACCCAATAGGAAGGTCAAGTAGATCCAATCCGATAACCTATATAAAAGCGTATGACGATATACGAGCATTGTTTTCAAGACAGCAATTATCCAAAATACGAAACTACAAACCAAAGCATTTTTCATTTAATGTAGATGGAGGAAGGTGCGAAACATGTAAAGGAGATGGACAAGTAATTGTAGAAATGCAGTTTATGGCAGATGTACATCTAACCTGTGAAACATGTAACGGAAAACGATTTAAAAAAGAAGTGCTAGAAGTAAAATATAATAAAAAAACGATAGCAGATATTTTATCGCTAACCGTAGATGATGCAATCGCATTTTTTAAAGAATCCGAAGATAAAAAATTAGTAAAAAAAATACAACCATTACAAGATGTAGGATTGGGATATGTGCAGTTAGGACAATCCTCATCTACATTGTCAGGAGGAGAAGCACAACGAATAAAATTAGCCACATTTTTAGTAAAAGGAAATACAACAGCAAAAACACTCTTTATTTTTGACGAACCAACAACAGGATTGCATTTTCACGATATAAAAAAACTAATAAAGTCATTTAATGCATTATTAGAAAAAGGACATACCATAATAGTTGTAGAACACAATATAGAACTTATAAAAGTAGCAGATCATATTATTGATTTAGGATTAGAAGGAGGAAAAAAAGGAGGGAAGCTCATTTTCCAAGGAACACCAGAAAATTTAATAAAAAATAAACAGTCATATACAGCAAGTTTTTTAAAAGAGAAGATTTGAGATAGCAAGAATTAAATTACAAATTCCCTAAATTTAACAAGCTCAGTTCGATAATTTATTTTATACCAAGTTGCTCTCAAAATAAATCAATCTTTTTTCAAAAATAAAACCACTTTAGTACCAGTTTCATCCTCAAATAAATTACCAATAGAAACCTCTACTTTATCGTGATACATCTCATTTAAAATAGCAACACGTTGTTTAATGTTTTGCATACCTTTGGATTTCTGTTTTAATTGATTTTTAGACTTTAATGCTTTCGATTGTTTGCGACCGATGCCATTATCGCTAATCGAAATTTTTAAGATGTCACTTGTCGATTGTTCGATATCAATCTGTAAGAGTCCTTTTTCTTTTTTATAACGTAAGCCATGCCAAACCGCATTCTCAATATAAGGTTGTAATAGCATTGGTGGAATTTGAAAATCATTAATTCTAACATTATCAGCAATATTAAAAACAAAATCAAATTTGTCTTCAAAACGAGTATGTTCTAATTTTAGATATAAATCTAGCAATTCAATTTCTTTTTCTAAAGGAATAAAATCTTGTTCCGAATTTTCTAAAACACTACGCATTAAAGTAGAAAAGTCGGTTAAATATCGATTAGCAGTACGTTCGTCATTACTAGCAATAAAACTATTTACAGAATTTAAAGCATTAAAAATAAAATGAGGATTCATCTGACTTCGAAGCGATTTTAAAGCCAATAAATTATTAGAAAGTTTTCGTTGTTTATTACTGCGAAACATATAAAAAAGAGAAAGTAAGAGTAAGAGTAAACCACCAATTAAAGAATAAATAATTAGTTTCTGACGGCGATTATTTTCTTCGACAAGCGTTTGCTCAGTTTTAAATAAATTTAGTTTACTTTTAGTGAGCTCTCTGTCTTTTTCAAGACTAGAGATTCTACTTTGTTTGGCAATTAAATCTTTTCCAAATGCAACAGCTTTGGCAATCTCACTTTCTTTTTGTTGGTAAATTAAATCTACTAACTTCGTATATTTTTTATAATGAATTAGCGCATTATTATCATCGCCAATTTTGGCATAAACTTCCGATAAACCTTGAATTGCTTTTTTTTCTGTTTCAATATCAGAACGATTTTCTGCTTCCACAGCACTCGCTTTAAAATATTGAATTGCCTCAGGATAATTCTGTTGTTTTTCTAAAGCATTAGCAATATCATATTTTACTTTTTGTTTGGTAATAATGACATCATCGGTAGATTCAATTTCATTGATTTCATTATCCTCTAAATCTTTTAAAGTTTCTTTACGAAGTTTAATTTCTTCCTTAATATTATTGTTTCGACCGTAAAAATCAGCAGCTTTATTACTCTGTACAATTGCCCTATTTTTACTTTCATTTTTAGCAGATTTTATCGAGTTTAAAATATAAGTTTGTGATTTATCTCTATTTCCCTGTAAATTTAAAACTTCAGCAATCTTAGCACTTAGATCCGTTATTTTAGGAATAATACTATTATTTTTAGCTATTAGCAATCCTTTTTCATAGTTAAAAATAGATTTATTATATTTTTTTTGTGCTTTGTAGATATTGGCAATGCCATCGTAAGCCATTATTTTTTGAAAAGGAACAGCATTATTATTTGTAACAATTTTTGTGTATAATTGATTGCTTTTTGTAAAATTTGAAGTGTTAAAATAAGCATTTGCTAATTTTAATTGTAATGGAATTGATTTTGATAATTTTAAACTAGCAGTAACATAATTACTTTGTGCTAAATCGTATTGTTTTAACCTAAAAAAAGCATCTCCCAAAGTTTCATAGGCTTGTGCTGTTTTCTTTTTATTATTTGTAGCATTTAAAGCTTCCTCAACAAATTGAATACTTTTTGTAGGATTTTTCTTTACATAAAAATTAGCAGAATCTAAAGCAATTTGATATTTAGAAGCGTTTGAGAATTTTTTAGATTTTTTTTTTCTTTTTAGAGATTCTTTTTTAATAGAACGGGTATTTAATTTTTCAGATTGATCTTCAATTTCATATTGCAAACTGCCATCATAGATATAAGAGTTCATTTTTTTACCATCGCGATACAAGGTAATTTTATCACCAATCTTAGCCTTAACAGAAAATTCGCCATTCATATCTGTAATATCCGAATCTCCGCCTAACACTTTTACGGTAATGCCATGTAAGCGATTTCCACTTTCATCAGCAACAAAATCACTATATATTTTTATTGGATAGGTCTGCGAATTCTTATTTTGGGCAAAACCATTTGTGGTAAGCAAGTATAATGCGAATAATAAAAAAAATAATTGTTTCATTTTTATAGTATAACACAGCAAATCTACAACTTAAAAAAGGTTTATTAAAATAGAGACTTCCCTAAAATAGCCATTTCTATAGATTTTTAATAGAATTAATTCACTTTACACATTCAAAATACACGTTTACTAATTCAAAATGGTAGTTGGCTCATTTAGATTTTTTTACAAATTTATGTACGTGTAATTTTGAGGAGAATTTAAACACCAAAACAAAATGAAAACACTAAAAATTAGTACATTAATCGCTTTAAGTTTTTTAACTTTTTCGTGTATAGCAAAAGAAAAAAACAACAAACAAGAAGAAAAAATAGCTTTAAATATTAAACGAGATAAGACAACAATAAAAGTAGCATTGTTATTAGATACGAGTAATTCTATGGATGGGTTAATAGATCAAGCAAAAGCACAATTATGGAAAATAGTAAACGAATTATCTTATGCGAAATGTGAACATGTAACTCCAAATTTAGAGATTGCTTTATACGAATATGGAAACGATGCCTTAGAAAAAAGCGATGGATACATACGACAAGTTATTGGATTTAGTTCCGATTTAGATGAAATATCGGAAAAATTATTTTCATTAGATACCAATGGCGGAAGTGAATATTGTGGAGCAGTAATAAAATCATCATTAAAAGATTTAAAATGGGGAAAAAATAAAAAAGATTTAAACATTATTTTTATAGCAGGAAATGAAGCTTTTACACAAGGAAATATATCGTATCAAAATATAATTGCAGATGCAGTAGAAAAAGACATTACTGTAAATACTATTTTTTGTGGAGATTATCAAAATGGCGTTTCAGGCAAATGGAAAAATGCTGCAAAAATTGGTAATGGAGCATATTTAACAATTAATCAGAATAAACAAATTGTACACGTAGAAACACCTTACGATGAAATTATTATTAAATGGAATAAACGTTTGAATAAAACATATATTCGTTATGGAAATCACGGAGTTAAAAAGATGAGATTACAAGCAGTACAAGACGATAACGCATACGGAATGGATAAAGAAGTAGTCGTGGCAAGAGCGGTAAGTAAAAGTTCGCGAGTATACAACAATGCGTCTTGGGATTTGGTAGATGCCAAAAAAGAAAAAGATTTTGACTATGCAAAAATAGATAAAAGTAACCTATCTAAAGAGTTACAAAATATGAGTACTGCGGCGCTTAAAAAATATGTGGAAGCACAAAGTGTAAAAAGAAAAGAAATTCAAGCAGAAATTCAAAAAATAAATAAACAACGAAAAAAATATATTGCAGCGAATAGTATAAAAAATAGCAATAAAGATGAATTAGAGAATGTGATGCTTAATGCAATAAAAAATCAGGCAAAAAAGAAAAATTATACTTGGTAATACCAATTCAATTTTAAAATGCGCTAAATAGATTTAAACCGTGAAAAGATAAATAATTTATAGCGTATTTTAATGTTGAGTTGGTATAAGAAGTTTAATAAATTTTTATCGAACTAAGACTTTCTTTTGAAACCTACTAGCTAGTTAAGTTATCTAAAATTACTATTAACATTTGGACAAGCAGAAGCTCTAGCTTCTTTACAGAATAAATCAATACCAAAAGATATTTGATGAAAACCGCTATTATCTATAACAATATCATTAAGCGATTGTGTATAAGTATATGAAATCATTACTTTGCTTAAATTAATACCTATAATTGGTGTAAGTTGAGATAATTCTTGTACTTTATTTCCATCAAAACCACGTCTATACGAAAGCGCAGCCCAAAGTGTATTGTTACTTCCTATTTTACGATATGCTTTTAAATTAATGTCCGCATTAAACTCGCCAGTTCTTTCCGAATAATTTAACATTAAAGAAGGCTCAAAAGATAATCTATTTGGTCTTTCATTTTCAAAAAAGTAACCTAAAGAGAATAGGTAACGTCTTAAATTTAAAGATTCAAAAGCACTATTTTCTAAATTTCTAGCACTTAATAATAAATTTTTAATAGTAAAATAAGCAAATCCAGTTCTATAATGGTATGCTAGACCAAAATCCGCATTAATATAATTTTCAGCAGTAACTAAACCTGAAATGACAGGATCTGTCGTGTCAAATCCAGATTCATCCAATTTACTTTCAGCAAACATACCAGATAATGCAAAAGACAATTGATTAAAATATTCTCCTCCCATATCTACATGATAGGCAAAAGTAGCTTGTGCACCAAGTTGCGAATGATTTCCATTAGAATCTTTAAAAAGGATTCCTCCCAAACCAACATTCGATTCTCCAGAAAAACGAGAGTGGTAACTTAATGTTTGTAAGCCAGGTGCATTTTTAACACCAGCCCATTGTTGTCCGTGAGATAGTCGTAGTTTAGCACAATTACCAATTCCAGCAGCAGCTGGATGTAATAAATAAACATTATCCGATAAATAATCAAAATAAATTGGAATAGTTTCTTGTGCATTTACACGATTAATAAATGTTAAAGTTAAAAATAGAATTGTAAGTTTAAATATTTTCATTTCTAATTGTTTGTTCTAATTAAGCTAAAATGTCCTTTTCTAATTATTGGCTCACCTTTATAATCTACCATTTCAGCAGTAAACCAATAGTCTGCTTCAGGAGCAGGTGCTGCTCTATAAAATCCATCCCAACCTTGATTTTGATATGGGAAAAATTGTGTCATTAATTTTCCGTAGCGGTCAAAGATATAAATTTTTGCCAAAGGATTAAAAGTTATTCCTTGAACTTTCCATATATCGTTAATGCCATCATCATTTGGTGTAAAGAAACTACTAAATCCTAAGATTTCAACAACCCTAGAAGTAATGCCACAACCGTGTATTTCTCTAACAAAAACTTCATGAACTCCTGGAGCAACATTAATAAAATAAGAATCTTCTTGATACGGACCATCAATATCATTTAATGCGTATTCATAAATGCCTATACCAGTAATTTTTACATCTAGAGAAAAATTATCTTCTCTCCAATACTCATTAACGATTAAATCTGTAATAGTTGCAGGTTCAGCAGGATATAAACTAACCGTATTTGTAGATGTGCAAGTAAAACCACTAAGACTTGTACTTGTGGCAGTAACAGTATAATCTCCAGAATCTGTAGTATTTAAGACGTCTGTATTGCTAACCTCTATACCATTAGTATCTGTCCAAGAATAGGTATAATTCCCTTGTGGATTAACAATATTAAAAGTTTTTATTTCTAGAGGTAAATTAATACAAGTGTATAAATTATCGGATACTTCAAACTTAGGAGTTTCATTAATAATAACATCAAAAGAAGTTGTTTCGTTACAACCAATAAAAGTTTTATGTACGATATTTACATAAATTGGTTGCAGATTAATAACTGTATTTTCAAAGTTTGTAGGATCGGTAATTCGATTTGTTAATGCAGCATCTGTATAATAAGTAAAAGTATAATCTGTAGCATTTTCTAAGTTTGCAATTTCAGTTTCATTTTGAGTAAGATTAATAGCAGAAGAAAAACCGTTATTATCATCATCACAAATATTTATAGGAGAAATGTTTGTCAATAAAAAATTACTAAAAACATCTACAAAACTTAGAACTATACTATCTTCGGCAGGAACATCACAATTGTCTGCATCTACTTCAACTCTATACGTGTCAGGAGTCACACTAACAGTAGTAGATGTAACCTCTAATAAAGGATTCGTTTCTCCTAAAATTTCAACATTATTTTTAAACCATTTATATTGAGCACTAGCTTGCATACCTGGATGCCCTAATACCGTATTAATTGTAAAATTTGAATTAATACAAATAGTTTGATCCTCACTAACAGTTACTTTACAAGTAATACTACAATCCAATTCTCCGCCAATATTGGTCTGTTCAAAAGTAAGTACGCCAGATTGTTCGCTAAAATTAGTAATTAAGATGATGTAATACTCACCTACCTGTGTATTTGAAATAGTTAAGGTTTCTATAGCGCTAGAAGAATATCCACATGCTATAGTATTGGCAGCAGTTAATTGACCAGTATTACAAGGTGTAGTTGGATTGTTAAAAGGGCCATAACAAATAAAATCTACATCAATTCCGCCACCACTTCCATCCACTTGAGAAATTCTTAAATCAATGTCGCCAGCGGTTTCTATCTGTAAAACATTCCATATTGGATTTGGTTGTGTTTGCAGACAACCATAATCAGGGCCATTTTGAGCAGTACCACCACTTACAACGGTAGCACGAGAGCCAAAGTCATTACAAAAAGCAAAGGCTTCATCACACACAGCTCCTTCTTGGGAATACATGAGTTTACCAATGCCAAATAGTAAGATTAATACATAAATTTTCTTCATAAATTTGAAAATTGTGCCCAAATATACATATTAACGTCGATATTACTTTATTATTATGAAGTTTAATTTAATTTATATGCATAAATGTAATGTGCTTCTAATTCTTTACTTATTTTTGCAAAAAAGAATTACATGTTTAAAATAGAAACAACAACGATAGATACCATTATTAAATTTGTATCGAGTACCATATTAACAGATGGTAGTTTTGAATATAATAACGTAGATGAAGCTAAAAACTCTAAATTAGTACAGCAATTATTTTATTTGCCTTTTGTAAAAAAAGTTTTTATTACGGCAAATTTTATAGCAGTAGAGCGTTTTAAAATTGTAGAATGGAGTGAAGTACAAGACGAACTAAACCAAATGATAAGCTCCTATGTAGACTCTTATGGAAGCGTTTTTAATAAAGAGAAAAAAGAGCAAAAAGTCATAGTTCAAGTTTATGCAGAAAGTACTCCCAACCCTAATGTGACGAAATTTGTTTCTAATAAAATGTTAACAAGACAGTTAATTGAAGTAAGAAGAGGAGAAGATATATCCGAAATGCCAATTGCAAAAGAATTATTTAAATTCGATTATGTAAAAGAAATTTTTATATCCGAAAATTATATTTCGATTTATAAAGATGAAAAATACGATTGGCTAGAAATTAATACCGAATTGAGAGGTTTTATTAGAGCGTATTTACTACAAGATGCAGAAATAGTTACGGCTAATTATATTTCAAAAACGGTAAAAGTACAAGAGGAGGTAGCAAAAATAAATACAAAATTAAATACTATTTCAAAAGAGATTATAGCAGTATTAGAAGAGTACATTAAACCAGCAGTAACCGCAGATGGAGGAAATATTATGTTTCAAGCATACGACGAAAATACTAAAACAGTAGAAGTTGTATTGCAAGGAGCATGTAGTGGTTGTCCATCTTCTACGATTACTTTAAAAAATGGAATTGAAGCAACTTTAAAGCAAATATTGCCAAATAAAGTAGAATCCGTAATTGCAATTAATGGATAAAAAAAGAAATCTCATCATCATTATCATATTCTTTTAAATAAATTTAATTAAAAAACAAATCTAAAGGTTCGACAAAGAATAGATTGTAGTTTTAAGATTAAGAAAGTCTAATTTTTTTTACTAAATCTTGTTGTAAATAAGCATTAAGCATGCGAATAATTTCTTCTTTTCTATAACTGTGCTCTTCACGAATAGTAGAAGAACGCAAAGATACGGTTAGATTGCCATTATTTAATTTAATAGCAGTTGTATAAGTCCAAACGCCTTCTCCCATAACGTGTTTCCAAGCTTTGGTAATTTGAATTTGTTGCATTCCTTTTTCCAGTTTATTTTTCTGTAAAACTTGTTGCATTAAATCTTTAATAGTAGTAAAGTGGTATTTTGTTTTATCGTCGTTCACAAATAATAATTGCTAAATAATTATAACTCAAATATTTTATAGGTTTGTTTCGTTTTTTTTATGATTTTTTCTGTTCTATTTCGGTTGGTATCAGAGATAAATAATTGTCCAAAATTCTCCTCATTTACTAATTGTACTAATTGCGATACTCTATTTTCATCCAGTTTATCAAAAATATCATCTAATAATAGAATAGGTTTAATATCAGCTTGTTTTTTTATAAAATCAAATTGAGCTAATTTTAAAGCAATTAAATAAGATTTTTGTTGGCCTTGTGAGCCATATTTTTTTATAGGATATGCATCAATTTTAAAAATCAAGTCATCTTTGTGAATTCCAATAGACGTATACTGTAATATTTTATCTTTATGTATATTTTTAGTAAGTAAATCGGACATTTTATGATTTTCAAGTTGCGATTTGTACTGTAAATTTACAATTTCACTTTCGTTAGAAATATGTTTATATCGTTTTTTAAAGATAGGAATAAATTCGTTTAAAAATTGTTTCCTTAGAATATGAATTTTTTCTCCAAGTACAGAAAGTTGTTTGTTGTAAATTTCAATATTAAGAGCATCAAAAGTATGATTAGCGGCAAAGTATTTAAGTAAAGAATTACGTTGGGATAAAACTTTTTGGTATTGAATCAAATAATTCAAATATTTAGTATTGGATTGCGAAATAACACCATCCATAAATTTTCTTCGAACCTCACTACCTTCAGCAATCAAATTATTATCGATTGGAGAAATAATAACTAATGGAATAAAACCAATATGCTCCGAGAGCTTTTCGTATTCTTTATTATTTCGCTTAATTATTTTTTTTGCTCCCTTTTTTAAGCTACAATTAATATTTTCTTGCCTTTTTTCTTTTTGATAAATAGCATCAATTACGAAAAAATCACTATGATGTTTTATATGTTGTGAAGCAACGCTATTAAAATACCCTTTTGTAAATGATAAAAAATAAATTGCTTCTAAAACATTCGTTTTTCCTACGCCATTGTTGCCGACAAAACAGTTTATTTTTGAATTAAAATCAAAATCTGCAACAGCAAAATTCTTATAATTTACTAAACTTAATTTTTTTAGATACATAATTGATGCAAAAAAACGAAATTTACCTCATTTAATTGCTCAGAATTCAATAAAAATTATATTTTTGCAAACTATCCGATTAAAGCGGATTAAAATTAAAAAAAAATATAGAGTAATGGCAACATATAAGAAAAGAGGAAATAAAACGAGAAAGCCAAAATTTAAAGATGAAGGATATTTAGAAGATGTTCAGTTTGATGGCGAATCTACAACACAAGAGGTATTTGATACATTAGATGAGACCGCATCAAAATCAGAAGAATGGTTAGAAAAAAATCAAAAAATAGTTTATACCGTTTTAGGTGCTTTTCTTTTTATATTATTAGGATATTTAGCTTATGGTAAATTTGTTAGCCAACCTAAAGAAATAAAAGCAGCAAACCATTTGGCATATTCGAAGTCAATGTTTAATAAAGCAGAATTAGCAACTGTAAATGCAGACTCTTTATATAATGTAGCTCTTAATGGTGCTGATAATAAATATGGTTTGCTAGAGGTTGCAAAAAAATACGCAAATACAGATGCAGGGAATCTTGCAAAATATATGGCAGGAATGTCTTATGTGAAAATGAATGATTATAAAAATGCAATTGATTTATTAGGACAGTTTTCTTCGGATGATGCATTATTAGGAGTAATAGCAAAAGGAAAAATAGGAGATGCATTTGCAGATATAAATCAATTAGAAGATGCTTATGCTTATTATAAGGAGGCAGCAAATTTAAAAGACAATGAATTTTCAGCACTATATTTATTTAAAGCAGGAAATACAGCAATGGAAATTGGAAAATTTGATGAAGCATTAGGCATGTTTGAGAAAATTAAGAACACATATCCTAAATCTGAAGAAGCAAAAAATATTACTATTTTTATTAATAGAGCAAAGTACGCAACAAGGTAATTAATTTGGCTTGCTTTTTGATTTGGTATGTTTGGCAAATGAAAAAACATTTGTACTAACATAACTAACAACTCAATTATGAAAATCATTATTCCCTTTTTGATTTTATTTAGTTCATTTATTGTACTAAATCCAATTAAGGTACACATCATTGGAGATGATGTATATTTACATTTTAATGATAAACTTACATTTGATAATAACAGTACTACGATAAAGTTACGTGTAAAAAAAGAATTAGATGTTTTAGCTGCTAATCTAATGGAAAGACCTGCATTAAAAATAGCTATTGAATCTCATACAGATATCGAATCTAAACCAAAAATAGCAAAAAGTATAACCAATACACGTGCCGAAAATATCAGAAATTATTTAATAGATAGAGGTGTTAATCCAGAAAATATTATTGCAAAAGGATATGGATTTGATAGACCAATAATAGAATGTTTAGATATGTTTAATTGTACTCCCGAAGAAAATAAAAAGAATAGAAGGGTAGAAATTAGAATACTTAATGTACGTGAAATAGGAGACTATTTATTGGTAAGCGAATAAAATTTAAAGCGTTCCTTAGATTTAGATTTTTAAGAAATTATTTTAAAAATTTTTTATCAAATACAAGAGGAAGTAAATCTTTTAAAGAGTTAGATTTAATAATCTTACCAATCTCACCCATAAAAAATATTTCAATATTTGTATCTTGATTTAATTCGTATTCGGCAATGGTTTGTCTACAAGATCCACATGGAGAAACAGGCTCAGTAACTTTTTTTAGATTTGATTTTGCCGTAATAAAAATTTTAAGAATTTTACTTTTTGGGTATTGAGAAGAAGCATTCCATATTGCAACACGTTCGGCACACATTCCTGAAGGGTACGCTGCATTTTCTTGATTATTACCTAAAATTATTTTATTATTGTCTAGTAATAACGCAGCGCCAACTTGAAAATTAGAATACGGAGCATATGCATTATCTCTTGCTGTTTGTGCTTCTAAAAATAAAGCTTTATCGTTTTTTGATAATTCGTTTAAATCGTCAAAAACCGTAAAGCTTGTACTTAGTTTTATTTCTTTCATATTCTTATTTTCTACTAAAACGCTTCATAAAAATCTCCAAAATTAAACGATATAGAAAAACGCAATGTATTTTCTAATGGATTATTAACATCAGACGAATTTAGTAAATAAGACACATCGATATTACTGCTTTTAAATTTAAAACCAGCACCTAATGTAAAGAATTTCCTAGCGCCTTTTAGTTCACTTTCATTAAAATATCCAAGTCTAAATGCAAAGGTGTCGTCATATAAATATTCTGCACCAACAGACCATGTAAATTCTTTCATTTCTTCGCTAAATCCTCCTGGTGCATCTCCAAAAGATTGAAACATTCCGCTAAAAGCGTCTACATCATTATCTTTACCGCTAATTATTGCTCCAGTATTTTCATCTGTAATAGGAGGTGTAGGGATTAATAGTTTTGTAGACTCTAAGGATGCTTTTATGACACTAGTATCATCTAAAATAAAATCAAAACCAGCTCCTAGTCTCATATTAGTCGGAATAAAACTTTTTTCGCCACCAACAGATAATTGTACTTTAGGTCCAATATTTGCAATGCTAATTCCACCTCTCCATCTACCGTTAAAACTACCATAATTTGCTTCTGGCGATTGATAATATGCACCAAGATCTGCGGCAAATGTATTAATAGTATTCAAATCACCACCATTTTCTAATTGTTTTAAAGACATGTCAGAGCGTAAATATCGCAAGGTAACTCCCATAGAAATATCTTCACTTAATTTTAAAGAGTAAGAGCCATCTAAGGCTAAATCATTCGGGTTTATTACTCCAGTAGCAATTAAAAGACCGTTACTGTCTACACCAGCATTAGTTTCAATTTTTCCTAAAGAAAAGTAAGTAAAACTTGCAGACCATGCACTGTTCTCATTTAATTTATTTGAAAAAACAACATTACCTAAAAAAACATCATTAGTCAAATTTCTAAGCCAAGGTGTATAATTTACGGCAACTGTATATTGTGATTCGCTAAATGCATATTTTGCTGCATTGTAATGTTGTGAATATGGATCTGGAGCAGTTGCAACACCCATATCTCCAAGAGCTCCAGATCTTGCATCTGGTGCAATAAGTAAAAATGGAGTAGCAGTTGTGAGTGCATTTAAGTCATCTTGTGCAACGATATTACTATTTGTAAAAAGTAGTAAAGTTATTGCGATATAAAATATTT
>Ga0256840_1001185_pt1 | contig 24966 bp, 28 predicted proteins | sample 355202metaG_FD_185969 | JGI IMG/M metagenome (GOLD analysis project Ga0256840, IMG submission 185969) | Hydrothermal vent microbial communities from Mid Atlantic Ridge, Atlantic Ocean - 355-202 | ecosystem: Environmental > Aquatic > Marine > Hydrothermal vents | place: Atlantic Ocean: Mid...
CTTTTTTATCTGAATATTGAATTTTTAGTTCACCCATTTGGTGACTCCTTATCAGCTCTCTTTTATCTCGGCTCTATAGTACTTTTTATTGGTTTAAACTTTCTTTATTGCATAATTTGGGTTAAATCAAGAAGCGTAAAGTTATTCCACACGGAGTATGGGAAGAATCTAACATCAAACTCAAAAAACACTTACAAGGCTTAGTCCTATATAGAAGCATTAGTTAATCTTTTATAATGTAGAATTACGTTAATAATTTAAAAGGTTTTCATAAATGAGCATTTACAGAGAGTACGACATCAGAGGTATCTACGAAAAAGAGTTGAATGAAGAGAGTGTAGTTAAAATTGGCTTTGGGCTTGCTAGTAAGATAGATGGGGAGTATGTATCTGTTGGATATGATGCACGTTCTCACTCTCCTATCCTTTTTGAGTATCTTGTGCGTGGTTTAAACGCAGGTGGGAAAAAAGTGCTTGATATGGGGATGGTTCCTACTCCTGTGAACTACTTTACAAACTATCAAATTTGGGATGGTGTTACTCCTTCTGCTTCTGTGATGATTACAGGTTCACACAACCCTAGTGAATATAATGGCTTTAAAATCACAGTCGATAAAGCGCCGTTTTTTGGTGAAGATATCTACGCTCTTGGGCGTGAATGTGAAACTATGGATATGCCAAACGCAGTGCCAAGAGATGTAACAAAAATCAATGCCGTTGAGAGATACATCGACTTTTTAGTAGAAGAATTTCAGCATATTAAAGGGATGACTGAGAAAATTGTTTATGATTGTGGTAATGGTGTTGCAGGAATTGTGACTGAAGATATATTTAAAAACTTACAGTTAAACACAAAAGGACTCTATGTTGAGCCAGATGGCACGTTTCCAAACCACCATCCAGACCCTTCTGTTGAAGCAAATTTACAAGATTTAAAAGTTTTACTTGAAAAAGAAGGTGACATTGGCTTTGCTTATGATGGTGATGCTGACAGGATAGCAGTCTTAACGCATAAGAACAATATCAAAGGCGATATGATGGCGCTTTTATATAGTATGACTATGGATAAACCAACGGTCATTGGTGAGGTGAAATGCTCACAAGTAATGTATGATGAGTTAGAACGTCGTGGGGCAAAAGCTATCATGTACAAAACAGGACACTCAAATCTTAAAGTAAAGATGAAAGAGGTCAATGCAGATCTTGCTTGTGAAGTAAGTGGTCACATTTTTTTTAAAAATCGCTACTTTGGTTATGATGATGCTATCTATGCAACCTTAAGAATGTTAGAGCTTATCCATGAGGGCATTGATCTTGACGCAGAACTTGCAAAACTTCCTAAAGTCTACTCTACTGAAGAGATCAAAGTAGAGACTACAGAAGAAGAAAAGTTCAAAATCATAGACAAAGTAAAAGAATTACTACAAAATCCACCAGCGGACTTTCCAAAAGTCAAAGATATCATAGATGTTGATGGTGTTCGTATAAACTTTGAAAATGGCTGGGGGCTTGTACGTGCGAGTAACACAACACCGGTACTTGTTACACGTTTTGAATCTACTTCAAAAGAAGATGCAAAACTTTATGAAAACTCAGTGAACTCTTTGATACAAAAAGCAAAAGATTTATTGTAAGGTAGAGCTGGATGAAAGTAGCTTTTTTAGGGATATTTATCTTGATTTTTGTTTTTCTTGGTTGTCAAGAAAATACAAAAGAGAAAGTGCATTTGATGGGTGCGCAGAAGAATTCTTATATCTACAGTCCAGCAAATGAGAACGATAAAAATCGTAAAAATCAAGTCAAAATTTCTAATATAAATGCGAAAACAAAAATCGAAATCGCTAAAATCGAAGCTGAAAACAAAGCACTGATTGCGAAGCTTGAAGCAGCTACTTCACAAGAAGTAGCAAAAACGGACTCCAAAACAAAAATCCAAACAGCTGTGATAGATTCTAGTGTGAAAAAAGACGGGATTAAGAGCACGACTTACATTGCTATAGCTATCATCATCCTGCTGATTATTGCACTTTTTATTTTCTACTTTAATAGTAAAAAAAACCGTGAACTTAAAGCCAAACTCAATAAAGAAAAGATTGATAAAGATATCCTGATCCATGAAAGAGAATTGACAGAAAAACGTTTTCACAAGATACTTGACCTTGTGGGTGAGGGGAAACTCTCTGAAGAAGTAGAACAAGATGTGATAAAGTCACTCACAAATCCTAAAGGTTCAGATACAAAAATCATAGAGCATAAATAGAAGTTATGTTTAATATTTATTTGGATAATATTCTAAAAAATATTAAGGATGATAATGCTTTTTTACACTACTCTATTTCTCGCTTTTCTCTACTTTAAAATTGCCCGTGTTTACAAGAAAGAAGAAGCCCAAAACAAAACGATGCTTATTCAAAATATCATAGTGGCTTTTGCTGTTGTGGTATTGTTTGCTTATGGTTTTACACATGAAGTTTGGTATGAAGTACTTCTTGTCTCTTACCTTTACTTTATCCTTGCCGCTCTTGTGGTCGCAGCAGTACAACTAGGGATATTTATAGATGGTAAACCCTTTATAAAGATAAGCCACCTCTACAAATCATTGGCACTTCTAGGGATGTTAATCTCATTTGCAGATGTATATTTATGGGGTATTTAATGCCAACTTTGCTATAATAATCTTACTGAATAAATGAAGGAATTTTTATGAAAACTCATACACTTTTAATGCCGCTAGATATGCATTTGCATCTTCGTGATGGTGTTATGCTTGAAAATGTTGCACCACTTACTGCGTTTACTTTTAGTGGGGCACTCATTATGCCCAACCTTGTACCACCAGTAGATACGCTTGAAGCGGTACAATCTTATAAACAAAGAATTATGGCTGCAGTGCCAAACGACTACTTTGAATCTTATATGACACTTTTTTACAAAAATTATGACAAAGCATTTTTAGAAAATGTTGTTGATGAGATTACAGCTATCAAGTTGTATCCTGCAGGGATTACAACGAACTCTGAAGGTGGTGTTTCTTCATTTGATATAGAAGAGATGCGAGTAACCTTAGAAGCTATGAGTGAATTAGGCATTCCACTTTGTGTTCATGGTGAAACTGATGGTTTTGTGATGGATAGAGAAGCGGAGTTTATGAGTATTTATGAATTACTAGCGAAAAACTTTCCTAAGCTTAAGCTAGTCATGGAACACATTACAACAAAAGCGGCTGTGGATATGCTTGACAAATACGACAATCTTTATGCGACTATCACAGTACACCACTTACTTTTAACGCTTGATGACGTGGTGGGCGGTATGATGATGCCACATCATTTTTGTAAGCCAATCGCTAAACGTCCAGAAGATTTAGATGCACTTCTGGGTGTAGCACTTGAAGCACATCCTAAAGTTATGTTTGGCTCAGACTCAGCTCCACATCCTCAACATAAGAAAGAGTCTTGTGGTTGTGCTGCTGGTGTTTTTACAGCGCCAATAGCTCTACAGCTTTTAACAGAGATTTTTGAACAGTTTGATAAGCTTGATAATTTACAATCTTTTGTCAGCGACAATGCTCAAAATATTTATGGAATTTGCCCTGAATTTAAAGAAGTAACACTTGAAAAAAGACCATTTGTCGTTCCTGAGAATTATGCAGGGGTTGTTCCTATGTATGCGGGCGAAGTTATAGGATGGGCTATAGAGAGTGTTGATTAGGATATTACTTCTCGAAGATGATTTGCTCTTTGGAGAGACGTTAGTAGACCTGCTAGAAGAGGAGGGACATGAAGTCTCTCTTTATCTCAACGGTCAAGATGCACTAGATGCTACCTATGAGCAAAAATTTGATCTTTATCTTTTAGATATTAATGTTCCATTGATTGATGGACTCTCACTTTTATCAGAACTGCGAAAAGCAGATGATGATACTCCTGCAATATTTTTAACATCACACAAAGACAAAGAGATATTAGAACGTGGCTTTTTAAATGGTGCAGATGATTATCTGAGTAAACCATTTGATAACAATGAACTCTTACTGCGTTTAAACGCAGTCATGCGTAGAGCTAAAAAAAGTGAACCAGAGTGTGTTGGGGCATTGTGTCATGATAAACTGCATAAAGGTGTTTTATACAATGGTGAGCGCTTAGAACTCTCAAACAAAGAGTATGCACTGCTTGTTTTACTGATGAATCACGTCAATGAACCTGTGCCAAAAGAGCTTATTTATGATGAGCTGTGGTCAAGTGCAGAGAGTGGGGGAAGTGATGGGGCGATACGGGTGTATATCAACCGTTTGAAGCAGCTTATACCGAGCATGAGCATACAAAATATACGAGGCATAGGATACAAACTTGTTTCGTAATCTGCGTATAAATATCTTTATATTTTATTTTTTAACGGTGAGTCTGTTTTTAGGTTCAGCTTATTATCTTGTTGATGTTCTTAAAATTCAAAATCTTTTTTTTCTTGTACTTATAGCTGTCTGTTTTGTGACTCTTGCAGGGATTTTTATCTCAAAACTTGCTGTTGATCCTCTTGTTGATTATGTTGAAAACTTACAAAACCTCTCAAAAGAAACACTCCATGAACTCAACCTTCCCATCAGCACTATCACAACCAATACACAGCTTTTAGCCAAAAAAATAGATGATGAAAAAAGTTCTAAGCGTTTGAAGAGAATTCAAGGGGCATGTGAAATGCTCAAAGAGCGTTATAATGAGCTTGATTATCATATTAAAATGCAAACAAGAGAAGCGGTTAAAGAGAAAATAATCCTCAGTGAACTTATAGAAGAAAGAGTCGATTTCCTTTCAAAAATTTATCCACAGATAAAGTTCGTTCTTGACTTAGAAGCCATAGAAATTATTAATGATAAAATAGGGCTTGGTAAGGTGATTGACAATATTGTTGATAATGGGGTAAAATACTCAGACAAATCAGATACGATAGAAATTCAACTCAAAAAGAATACTTTAGCTATAAAAGATTTTGGTATCGGGATGGATGAGATGGAACTACTTCATATTTTCGATACTTATTACCAAACGAACAAAGATATGCAAGGTTTTGGGATAGGGCTGAGTATGGTAAAACGATTTTGTGATACGAATGATATCCAACTTGCTTTTGAATCTACACCAAGAGTTGGAACAACAGTAAGACTAAACTTTAAAATATAACAGGAAAATAGATGCAAACAAACGACTTTATGGCATATGCAGAACAAGCGCTTGATTATGGTGTGATGGGAACTTTGATACTGATGAGTGTCGTAACTTTATGGCTTTTTATCGAGCGTATGATGTTTTATAAAACTATTCGTGTAGAAGAGTATAAACATAGAGATAATCTAGAGCTTGACTTGACTGACAATATCAATGTAATCAGCGCCATAGGAACAAATGCACCCTATGTTGGGCTACTTGGAACAGTTGTTGGAATCATGATAACATTTTATACACTTGGTGACATTGGCGCAGTTGATACAAAGAAGATCATGATAGGTCTTGCTCTTGCACTTAAAGCGACTGCTATGGGTCTTGTCGTTGCTATGCCTGCCATCGTTGCGTATACTATTGCTCTGCGTAAAGTAGAGAGAATTTTAACAAAATTTGATGTCATGCAAGAAGAGAAAAATGTCTAAGTGTAAAAAGAACTTTAAAAAGTTTGACCAGATTAATGTCATTCCTTTTATTGATATCATGCTTGTTTTACTTGTTATGGTTTTGACTACGGCGACTTTTATTAAGCAGGGAATTATCCCTGTTGATTTGCCAGAAGCTAAAGCTAGTGCGAAAGAAGATGTAAAAAAAGAGGTCACAGTGTATGTCAATGCAAAAGGTGAACTCTTTTTTGAGAAAGCCAAAGTTGATTTGGCAGGTTTGGAGAAAAAGCTCTCTGATATATCGAAAAAACAAACTGTTGTTCTCAGAAGTGATAAGGCGTCAAAGTTTCAAGACTTTGTAAGTGTGATGGATATCTTAAAAAGACTAGGACACGAACAGCTTTATATCGTTACGAAGGATTAAAAAGCTCTTTAGTATGCTTTATCTAAGAGTCTAAATTTTCTTGCTTCTTTGTGTTTTTGCTCTTCTTGCTTGCGCTGCGTTTGAGCTTGCATCGTTGCGTTTAACTCAGTGGAGAATTTTTTAGTTTCTACTTCTTTGACTTCATTGAAAAGAGTTGAGGCGAAAAAAAACAAAATCATGATAACGACAACACTAGCATAGAGTAAAATATAGTTTCTTATATGTCCTGTTTCAAAAGGATTTTCTATCTTCATTTACAGGATTACCTCTTGTAGCTTTAGTTTTTCATTTTCATTGCTGAGTTTTTCTATAGTTTGTACTGTGTCACTATCTATCAGGCTCCCTGTACTTTTTTGTAGAAGAGCAATAAGCGTAGAGTATGAACTCAAATCAACATTTTTTCCTTTGAGTGCTGCGTGCGAGATAAAAGCAATGATGTCAGTCTCTTTGATACTTTTAATACTCTTGAGTATATTTTGAGCCATCAAGTCCGTTGTCCTTTCATTGTTTAGGAGTGTTTTTTCTACTTTTTTATTTGCTATTTTACGTTCAATCCCACGACTATAAAGGGTCTTGCTGACTTTATCTGAAATTTTGCTTGTATTTTTTTGTGTGCTTGTTTTTTGAATTGTAGCTATAGGGAGGATAGCTCCAAATGCGATATTACTAATGAAAACTGTGATGATAAATATTTTATTATTCATGTATTTTTCCTTTGTGATGTACAAGTGTAATCATTATAAGACAATAAATTATAAATCATCTCTTTTTTTGCACAAATTATAGCCATATTCAATTAATTCTTCTGATTTGTGAAAATCAAAAGTACCACAAAGATTTCTTGGTATATCAATTTCGATGTCAGAAGGATACGCTGCAAGTTTCATACGTGCTAGTGCACCTTGAAGTGTCTCAAAAGATTTGTTTGCTACTGCATACATACCATCTTCTTTTGTTAGTGTTTTAGGTAGGGTAATGCTGTTAAGATACTCTTGTGCTTTTTTACGCAGAGAAGTGTCCATATCTTTTCGTTTTTTGATTTGTATATTTGCACTAGCTTCTCCATCAAGATTGACTGAAATAGTTAAATCTGTGTCATCTTTAAAAGTTGGGGCTATAGGAACAGGATTGAGAACGCCACCATCAACGAGCTTTTTGCCTGAGGGGCTGATGTATGGAGTGAAGAACAGAGGTAATGAGATGGAAGCTCTTACTGCGTTTAGAAGTGAACCACTGTTTATCCAGACTTCTTTTTCGGCATCAATGTCAGTGGCAACGGCAGTAAAGTTGATCCTTAAATCTTCAATATTATAATCACCTACAAGTTCTTTGAGTTTACTAATAAGCTTTTTGCCTGAGATGAGTCCACCTGAACCGTTAAAATCAAGAAGTGTAAGCATTTCGAGAGTATTGACTTCTTTGAGCCAATTTTCATAAATATCAAGTTTACCAGCAGCATAAAAACCACCAACAAGCGCACCAATGGAACAGCCAGAGATAGATTCTATCTCATAGTCATTTTCTTCCAGGTATCTGATAATTCCTATGTGAGCCAAACCACGAGCTCCACCACTTCCAAGCACTAAAGAAACTGTTTTTTTCTGCATAATAACTCCTTTATTTTATAGAAAAACGGTATGTTATACCTGTACCGACATTATAGGAACGTAAAGAATGATTTTTGCGATACAAACCCATTTGTTCAATGGAAGTTGTATAGCCTAACTGCCCAAATAGTGCATAATTATCACTTAAGCTGTAGTTTACGCCAAGCGATGGTTTGAATATAATACCTCCAATATTTGTTCCAAATTGGAGTTGTACAAAGTTTTGAAACCTGTTTGAACTGCTATACTGCGTTTGTAAACCAAGTCCGGCCGATAATTCTCCATAACCGGGGTATCCCATGAAATCATTGTATGCAATACTTCCTTGTATTGGAATATACCAGTTTTTTGCTAAGAGTTTGTCAATCTGAAATGAAATCATATGAATATTATGATGAGATTTATCATCAACTTTTGCTAAAAATTCAGTTTGGTTAAAAAAGTTAAATCGAATGCCTGAATAGTAAGATCTTTCACTCCAATCTTTTGCCTGTGTAGTTCTAGCATTATGAGAAAAATGATAGTTCACAGCAGCCCCAACTGTATAGTTTTTTGAAGTTCCCATAGGTGCAATGAGATAGCCACTTGATAGTGTTACTCCAAGGTCTTTGTTTAATGCATACTCCAAGGAGACTTTAGGATAAATAAGCAGTCCTGAACCTGTGTCAATATCATTTGGGGAATATCCTCCTGAACCTACCCCAAGTTGTGTGTAAAGATTTACTCGAGACGCAAGGATAGATTTATGCCCAACTCCATGTAAAAGATGGTTGTATAATGGTAGCCCTCTATAGCCTACTTCAACCTCTAAAAATAGGTAACTACTCTCGTTAATAAAATGAGAAAACTGTAGTGCTGTAGTTTGGATAGTCTCTTTGTTTGCCCCTGTCGGATGTATTTGAAAGATATTATTGAACTCTATTGTAAAGATATTTTCATTTGAATTTGGAGCGTTGTATTGTGATTTTACAGGCTTGTTAGCATACGAGTAGGAAGTTGTGAGATACGATACCGGTGCTTGTAGAAAAAAATTGAGTTGAGAGTTGTCTATTTGTGAATTGTTGAATGTAAAGTTTGTGTAATTTATGCCGAATGAAAGAGCATCATTGACTTGATAGCCAAGACCTAGATAACTCTTAACGAATCCACCTGCCCAGAGAGCTCCTTACTCGCTTCTATGCTTGCACCACCGCCACCACCGCCAAGTGATAGACCTCCATTGATAAATATATCACCGATGATTTTTCGCTGTAAATGGAGAGTGGCATCTAAAGTCATAAAACCACCATAGTCCCCTTTTACAAGTGGTGCATGCATACCAAAACCAAAATATAACCATTCATTGATTTGCTGTAGATAGTGTGTACCTAGTAAATCAATGGATTTATTGTCTGCAAGAGAGATTATTTCATAGTCTAATACTATCAATCCCTTTGTACTGCTTTCTTGTTCTAGTGTGGAATCTTTTTGTATTGCTAGTAGCGTATTTGAGCTTAAAAGGATGAAGAGAAAAATTGCATTTATTTTCATAGAGTGAGAACCTTGTGAAGATTCTACTCTATGTATGCTTTGACGTTTCTTATTCGCTTTCTTACATCATACCTGGCATTCCCATTTGTGGAGGCATTCCTGCTCCTGCGTCTACAGCAGGTTCTGCTTCTGGGATGTTGTAGATTGCTGCTTCTGTTGTAAGAAGTAAGCTTGATACAGAAGTTGCATTTGTGAGTGCTACACGTTCAACTTTGAATGGGTCAATTATCCCTGCTTCAAACATATCTACATACTCACCAGTTGCAGCATTGAAACCGATGTTTTCATTTTTAGCATTTTCAATTGCATTGACAACAACACCTGTATCAAAACCAGCATTTTGTGCTATTTGTTTCACTGGAGCTTTCACTGCACGTAAAATAATCTCCGCACCGATTTTTTGATCACCTTCAAGGTCGTCAATAGTTACTTTTGCAGCAGCACGGACAAGAGCAGCACCGCCACCGATAACGATACCTTCTTCAACAGCGGCTTTTGTTGCACTCAGTGCATCATCAACTCTGTCTTTTTTCTCTTTCATTTCAGTCTCAGTTGCAGCACCAACTTTAATGACAGCTACACCACCACTAAGTTTTGCAAGACGTTCTTGAAGTTTTTCTTTGTCGTATTCGCTAGTAGTAGCTTCTATTTGCGTTTTGATTTCAGATATACGTGCTTTTACAGCTTCTTCATTACCGGCACCATTTACGATAACAGTGTTATCTTTGTCGATAACTACACGTGCAGCTTGACCAAGCATAGAAATTTCTGCACCTTCAAGAGTGTGTCCTGTCTCTTCTGAGATAACTGTACCAGCAGTTAAAGTAGCAATATCTTGAAGCATTGCTTTTCTTCTGTCGCCAAAACCTGGAGCTTTTACCGCAGAGATATTTAATACACCACGGAGTTTATTTACCACTAAAGTAGAAAGTGCTTCACCCTCTACATCTTCAGCAATAATAAGCAATGGACGATTTGTTTTTTGCACTTGTTCTAAAACTGGTAGTAAATCTTTTAAAGAGTTGATTTTACTATCAACGAGTAAAATCCAAGGATTTTCAATCTCAGCTGTCATCTTCTCAGTATTTGTTATGAAGTAAGGACTTAAATAACCACGGTCAAATTGCATACCTTCAACAACATCTAATTCATCAACGATACCTTTAGCCTCTTCAACAGTGATGACACCATCTTGACCAACTTTTTCCATAGCTTCTGCTATCATATTTCCAATCTTTGCATCAGCATTTGCTGAGATTGTAGCAACTTGTGCAATTTCACTTTTGTCTTTGATAGATTTAGAAGCTTCTTTGAGGTTTGCAAGAATAGCATCACAAGCTTTGTCCATACCACGTTTTACTTCAACAGGGTTCGCACCGGCTGTAATATTTCTCAAACCTTCACTAAAGATAGCATTTGCAAGTACTGTCGCTGTTGTAGTACCATCACCAGCCTCATCAGCAGTGTTAGAAGCTACTTCTTTTACGAGTTGTGCTCCCATATCTTCTAGTGGATCATTCAGTTCAACTTCACGAGCCACTGAAACACCATCTTTTGTAATAACTGGAGCACCATAACTTTTTTGAATCAATACATTACGACCACGAGGCCCCATAGTTACTTTTACTGCATCTGTTAGTTTTTGAACACCACGTGCAAGTGAATTACGAGCGCTATCTGAAAAAATTATTTCTTTTGACATTTTTTATACTCCTTGATTATAATTAAAATTTTGTTATTTAAGCAATGATTCCGAAGATATCATCTATGTCTAATACCATATAAAGAGTGCCATCAAATGATACTTCATTTCCAGAATATTTTCCAAAAAGAACTGTATCACCATTCTTAACTTCTGTTACTTCTGAACTTACTGCTACAACTTCTCCACGAGAAGGCTTTTCTTTTGCATTATCTGGGATAATGATACCCGAACTAGTAGTATTTGCCTCTTCAACACGTTTGACCAATACTCTTTTTCCTAAAGGTGTAAAATTCATTATATCTCCTTAAATAATATTAATTTATTTGTTGAATATTACAAAAAAAAAGTAAAAATGTCAATAGCCTTAGTCTATATGACTAAACTTTATTGAATTTTTAGAGTAAGGTTTTTATTTTTCTACTAGGAAGAAATAAAATTATAAATAAAATCTATATTTTAGTAAACTTAAAGTTTTAAATATGTATAATTCCACCCTCTTAAAAGATGTCAGGGTAGCTCAGCTGGTTAGAGCACTGGTCTCATAAGCCGGGGGTCGGGGGTTCAAGTCCCCCCTCTGACACCATTTATTAAGAGTGTTTATAAATATTCCGGATTAGCTCAGCGGTAGAGTAGGTGACTGTTAATCACTTGGTCACTGGTTCGAATCCAGTATCCGGAGCCACTTTTTAAACATACTTTTACATTCCGGATTAGCTCAGCGGTAGAGTAGGTGACTGTTAATCACTTGGTCACTGGTTCGAATCCAGTATCCGGAGCCACATTATATATAACCCCTAAAATACAACTTTCAAACTACTTTCTAAATTTCTTAGGCACCACCACCAACTTCAGCATCTAGATCAAGATAGTGCTTGTCATTACGTGGTATTGTATCACTTTTATCACGGGCTATTTCAAGTGCTTTTATTACTTCGTCGAGTTTTTCATAAGGAAGATGGACTTTCCAGTCATGGTCATCGTCACCTTCCATTGAAATCGCTATACTTACTACTGGACTGCTAAAGTCACCGTATGGTTGTTCTATATGTGCAATACTTATCTCTCCATATCTTGAGTTTGGTAATGATATTGTTGCTATTGGTAATGCTGATTTTGGCATTGTTCTCTCCTAGGTATATAGCTCATACGGCAATTATTAACTAAAATAAATTTTCGGATGGCATTGAATAAAATCATATCTCAGGAGACTGAAACTATTTTCTAAATAAAGATATAGTTGATCTACAACAGCAAAATAAAGTAGAAATTAGATATGTTTATATATAAGATTTTATAATATTATATTCACCTGTAGTATGTGTACGTTAGATGAAGAAGCTAGGAGTAAGAAATTATTTTAAAGATACCTACTAGGGGGAGTAAAGCTAAGAAAAAGTATAATTATTTTTCTAAAAGCTAGTTTGAATGTTTTGTTCTACGTGCTTTTAATATTTTATAGAGTACTTTTGAAAATGTTTTTATAGCATGTATATCATTGATAGCAATTGTAAGAATATCAGATTTTATAGTATGGTTGTTGGTTATATCTTTAATGATATATGCACTTTGTTTATTGGCTTCACTTATCTTTTTATATATTTCATCCATATCTTTAAGTGCATCTTCATCTCCAGCATAAGCACGATGAAATGCTCGAACACTTTTGAGTATTTGGTATCGCATATTTTTGTAAAATTTTTGTTCTTCTAGTGATGTTGCATTGTAAAAGACATCTAAATCGTATAGCATATCTTTTATTGTTTTTGCGGCTATAGCTAAGGAGTTCACTTCATCCGTTTTTATTTTTAAGAGTGTATTATAGGCTTCATAATTGTTTTTTACAGTAAGTTCAGAAATGTAATGATATATTTCACCTTCAAGTAAACGAATCTTTTTATAGAGTTTGTTGTATGAAAGATCAAAATTTGTATCAAATTTTTCAAGTAATTTATCTACAGCACTGTTTTCTTCTAAAACTTTTGGTGGTGGAACATTGATGGCAAGGAGGGCAAACTCTTCTACCTTGCCTGCAAGATGTGGGATCTCCTTTTCAAGCGCTTCCATAGCTATCTCTGGTATATCTGTTGAAACATTTTCGATGAAATGAGTGTAATGTTCTTCCTCTTTTTTAAAAAACCTTTGTGTAAACGCAGTAAGCAGTCCAATGAAAGGGTACCAAAGTAAAACACCAAAAAGATTAAAAATAGAATGAAGCATTGCTATTTGTATAACACTATTGATGTTGCTAAAGAGACTCTCTACAAGATAAATAAGTTGCTGTATAAATATAAGAGCAAGCACGCCGGTAGAGAGATTAAATATAAGGTGAGCAAAGGCAACTCTTTTTTTATCTGGGGTTCCACCGATAGAACCTAACAATGCTGTAACAGTCGTTCCAATGTTTGCACCAATAACAAAAGCAGCTGCCGCTTCAAAACTGATAACATTCACGTATAAAGCACTTTGTGCTATTGCTATTGAAGCTGAGCTTGATTGTATGACAGCGGTTAATGCCAGACCTACAACTGCATACCAGTAAGGGTTAGAAAATGAATATGCCGCAATATCAAAAGTTTGGGAGATGGCACTAAAACTATCCTTCATCCCCTCCAAACCAAGGAATATCAATCCAAATCCTACCATAGTACCAAAGTAGTTTTTCCATTTTGTAGTGTCTGAACTAAGTACTTGTCCTAGTCCACCGATGCCAATGACCGCGTAGGAAATTAACTTGATGTTCATACTAAAGCCTACAATGGCAACTATCCATGCTGTTATAGTCGTTCCAAGATTGCTACCCAAGATAATAGCGATGCTACTCTCAAGGCTCATAAGTTGTGCTCCAACAAGTGAGAGTGCCATGAGAGTGACAACAGAAGAACTCTGAAAGAGTGCAGTAGAGAAAATCCCCGTTAGGAGACTTTTAAAGTGTGTTTTTGTTATATTTTTAACGAGTTGTTTAAAAGCTCTACCCGCAGAGGCTTTGATCTGTTCTTCGAGATAAAGCATCCCAAAAAGAAAGAGTCCTAAACCTGAAAATGCTTCTATCCATATCTCATAATGTTGCATGATAGAGTCTTAGTGGGTCTTTTTTTTACGTTTGAAATTCTTAGTAGGAATGTAAAATTCGAGCTTGCCTACTTTTTTGATAGAAACTTCTTCTGTTTGAAGAAGTTCTTCCAAGCTGTGTTTACTTGCATCATCAAAAAGAAGATTGATATCATCCATAGTAAGCGGGCGCTTATCTAGTGTGTTGAGTATCTCTTCTTTTGTATGGTAAACATTATTTGGTTCAGCATGAGTTCTTGAAGCAATATGTATAGGTAACTTTTTGTCAAATTGTTGAGCAATCGTATGAAGTTCTTTGTAACTTATCCCCATAACTGGATATGCAGGTGGCCTGTCAATGGTATTTAAGTCAATTCTAGCTGCGTTTACTTGTGGTAAAACAGCATTGAGCTTCATTATCTCCTCTTTTGTATCATTGAGTTCATGAACAAATAGAATTTCTATAAATAATTTCCCTTTGTATACTTTGCTAAATTCGATGACATTTGCAACTATATCTTCAATATGAATATCGTGAAAAGGTCGGTCAATTTTTTTAAACACATCAGGAGACACTGCGTCAAGAGAAAGTTTTACTTCATCAAGTTTGAGTAAAGAATGAAAAACTTTCTCATCACTTAAAGTGGCACTATTTGTAAGTATGAGGGTGTTTGTTTGACCTTTTATTTTATTGATGGCATCTATAAGCTCATCAAGATAAGGATAAAGTGTTGGTTCTCCATTAGCTGTGAGTGTAATTACATCTATTTTATCATGAAGATGTTTTTTGAGTTCATTGATGACTTCTTCAACTGTTATAACTTCTGTTTGTTTATTTACGGTTGCAGTTGGAGCTAGTTCACAATAAAGACAGTCGAAATTACATTGTTTGGTAGATGGAGAGAGGTCGATACCTAGACTCATGCCAAAACGGCGTGAGTTTATAGGTCCAAATATTATATTATTTTTTGCTGACACGATGGCATTCGTTGATAAAATGTTTTGCATGTTCAACTGGCACATCAGGAAGGATTCCATGACCAAGGTTAAAAATGTGGCGTTTTCCTTGCATAACACTTTGGATATCTTCTACAGCCTCAGTTGTAGCTTCTTTGGAGTAAAGACGACACGGTTCCATATTTCCTTGAAGTACATACTTGTCTCCAAGTTTTTCACGAGCTAACTCCATTGGAGTTGACCAGTCAACACCAAAAACATCAAAGTTACCATATACTTTGTCTAAAAATGCTGGTACCCCTTTTGGAAACATGATAATAGGTGTTTGTGGATATTTTTCTTTTAGATACTCAGCAATTTCAACCATATACTTCCAAGAAAATTCATCATATTTATTTGGTTCAATCGCTGCTGCCCAAGAGTCAAAGATCTGCACAACATCAATACCAGACTGAATTTGTTTTTCCATATAAAGTTTTACAACTTCAGTTACCTTTGCAAGTATTTTATGCAAGAGTTCAGGGTTCGAGTACATCATCTTTTTACAAATGTTGTATGTTTTCGTTCCTTGTCCTTCTATCATATATGTTGCAAGTGTCCAAGGTGAACCTGTAAAACCTATAAGGGCTTTATCCTCAGCAAGTTTTGTTTTAATGAGTTTGATAGTGTCATAAACATATGTTAGTTTGCTTGCAGCTTCTTCCCCTCCGATAAGTTTATCAATATCGCTTTCATTTGTAATAGGGTCAGAAAATTTAGGGCCTTCTCCTTTGACAAAAGATAAATCCATACCCATTTCATCTGGAATAACAAGGATGTCACTAAAAAGTATCGCAGCATCAACACCAACAATGTCAATAGGCTGTAGTGTTACTTCACATGCCATTTCAGGATTGTGGCAAAGGTTTAAAAAATTTCCAGCTTGTGCCCGAACTGCCATATACTCAGGAAGATAACGCCCAGCTTGTCTCATCATCCATACAGGTGTGTATGGTGTCTCTTTTCCAAAACATGCATCTACAAATATTTTAGGAGTTGGCATTGCGTGCCTCCATGCATTGAATTTCAATTCTTATACTCATTTTTTTTCCTTAGTGATTGTGTCCAACTTTACTTAAAAAATACAAACCAACAGCAACGGCAGTAATAGATAAAGCTAAATATAATAGTTCTAGTGGTGTTTGGTAACTTGCAAGACCCACCTTTTTAAAGAATCCTACAACCAAAACCATTACGATTACTTTGGATATTTTGTCTTTAAGTTGATCAAGAGAATGGATAGATAAAATCTTATTTTCCCTTGTTGCGTCTTCTCTTGCTGCATCAATATCTGAAATAAATAACTCATATAAACCAAAAGAAAACAACAGCATAACAACACCGATAAGATACAAGTCTACAGCACCTATGATACCACCGACAACGAGTTCATGAAAGTGTTCAGGATGATGATGGTTAATGTAGGTGTCGATGACAAGTTTTGCTGTGTCATAAACGTCAAAACTAGCAACAATAAATAGGACTACAGCCCCAACAAGACCAAATATAACAGCCATCAAGACCATAAAACGTGAACCCCAAAGTCCACCTTCAAATATTCTTTCAATCATTATGCTAACTCCTCCATCTCTATCCATTTTTGAGCAATTCTTACTGCGTTTGTTGCTGCACCTACACGTAGATTATCTGCAACAACAAACATATGTAGCATATTGTTAGCATAAACATCTTCACGAATTCTTCCAACGAAAGTCTCATTTTTATCAACACAATCTTTTGGCATTGGATAGAGTTCTTGTTCTGGATCATCTACAAGTACAATATTTGGCGCTTTTTCAAGGATTGCTTTTGCTTCATTTGCTGAAACTTCACTGTCAAATGTAAGAGTCAATGCCTCAGAATGTCCACGAAGAACAGGAACACGTACACAAGTTGCACTTAGTGCTATCTCTTTATGCATAATCTTTGTTGTTTCGTTTACCATTTTCATCTCTTCTTTTGTGTAGCCATTTTCTGTGAACTTATCAATTTGAGGGATAACGTTGAGCGCAATTTGTTGATTAAAAGCTTTGATCTCTGCTTCATCAAGTTTAAAAGCAAAAAATGCTTGCATTTGATTGACAAGCTCTTGCATTGCAGTTTTTCCTGCACCACTAGTAGCTTGGTATGTACTTACATCAACGCGTACTAAATCATATACATTGTCAAGGGGTTTGAGTGTTTGTACCATTTGAATGGTTGAACAGTTCGGGTTTGCAATGATTCCTGTATTTTTCCATAAGGCAATATCTTCAGGATTAACTTCAGGAACCACAAGAGGAACATTTGGCTCCATTCTAAAGTGTGATGTATTGTCAATCACTACAGCACCTGCACGTACTGCATGGGGTGCAAATTCTGCACTAACACTTCCACCGGCACTAAAGAGCGCAATTTCTACAGCTTCTTTTTCGAAAACATCATGTGTTAGTTCTATGATGTCAAAATTTTCATCGTTGAAACTTACTTGTTTGCCAATACTTCTTGCGCTAGCAAGTGGGATTAGCCTATTGAGTGGAAAGTCGATTTCCTCTAAAACTCTGAGTATCTCTTCTCCAACGGCACCATTTGCACCAACAACTGCAACATTATATTTTTTCATAATCATCTCCTATATTTATTTTCGTACATCTAAAAAGAGTTCATCTTTTTGAATTTCTTGCGTTTCACTGAGTATTACAGAACGTTCAACTACAGAAATGAGTTCCCGAATATTTCCGGGCCAGTTGTATTGTAAAAGTTCACTTTTAGCTTGCGGTGAAAATATTTTTAAATCAAAACCGTATTTTACACAATTTTGCTCAACCATAGCTTCAGCAATTTGTAAAATTTCATCTTTTCGCTCTCTCAAAGGAGGAATATTTAAAGGAATTGTATTTAAACGATAAAATAAATCCTCTCTAAATTCACTGTTTTTAATCTTTTCATTGAGGTTTGCATTTGTAGCTGAAATGACTCGTATGTCTATTTTGATAGCTTTTGGTGAGCCTAAGCGACGTACTTCTTTTTCTTGCAGCGCACGAAGTAGTTTTGCTTGAACGGAGTAGGGCATTTCACCTATTTCATCTAGAAAAAGGGTGCCTCCATTTGCTAGTTCAAACTGTCCAGTTTTTGCTTGGCTAGCATCAGTAAAAGCTCCTTTTTCAAACCCAAAAAGTTCACTCTCTATAAGATTTTCAGGTATAGCGGCCATATTGATAGCGACAAAAGGCTTTTTTGCTCTTGGAGAATTTTTATGAATATAAGAAGCAAAAACTTCTTTACCAACACCGCTTTCTCCCAAAAGTAAAATACTTGCATCCGTTTTTGCCGCTTTGTCAGCAATATGTAAAACTTTTTTGAGTGCTTCAGAAGAACCGAGAAAATCATTTGTTTTCTTTTTTGTTTTTGGTGCTGTTTTTTTGACTTTTTGTACGACTTCTTCACGCTTGATTGCAGCGATGAGCGTGTCGATATCAAATGGTTTGAGCAAAAAATCTTTTACACCAAGATGAATAGAATCTATAGCACGACTAAGCGTTGCGTTTCCAGTCATAATGATGACTTCATAGCGACCATTTAGTTCTTTAACAAACTCTATACCATCCATACCGGGCATATTTATGTCAGTAATAACCAAGTCGTAGCTTGTATCAAGTCCTTTGAGCGCATCTTTTGCATTTTTAAAAGTTTTCACTTCAAACTCTTTATAATCGCTCATAGCAATTTCAAGAGATTTTCTCATATTTATATCATCTTCAACTATTGCTATTTTCACTCAAAGTCCTGTTTTATGGCTATTTTAGTGGTGAAATTTTAGCAAAATTATCATTAAAATCGACTTTGAAACATGTTGTTTTTAATGTAAGAATAATCGTTGATTTACTTTGGCTATTGAGAACCTTTTGTGAATGTTGAATATTTAGACCAAGTTGATGTATGTAGTCTATAAATTTTTCTTTATTTTTGGAAATAATTTTCTTGAGTGATGCATTTGTATCTGCTTCAAGCATAATACTATCGTAAGGGTTACCCAGACACTTCTTCATACTTTTTGCGATAGTGAGTTGTTCATTGTATAGTGTTGCATCTTTGATTACATAGCGGTAAGAGATAAGGTATTCACTTGCTGCGTTTAGAGCAAGTGAATGAAAGAGAATTAGTGAGAAAATTGCGAGTGTGAAAGAGTTATTTCCATTTCTACTTCGCATAAACCATCTTTAAACGTTGTTTCTACTATATTTGCATTTTTAACCATTGCTTGTACGGATGTTCTGACTGTTGAGCGTTTGACCATCATATTTTTGACAAGGTCTTGCCCATCAACATTTACACCTTTTACTTTTTCAGCTATGAGTCTGTAAGCATCAGCAGTAGCCGCACGTTTAGCTAAAGCATAAGCCTGTGCTGGAGAAGTTGTGTTCATCGGAGCAACACCTTGACCAACTACAGAGATTAAGACAGGCTTGTCTGCTTTGAGAATTGGCGCTTTAGAGGCAGCTGGCTTCGTGAGTGGTTCTTTTTTTATCTCTTGATATATAACGTTTACTGTTGTCTCATTAGGAGTATCTACAGTTTCAGTTTTTACAGGAGGTATTTTTGCTACCTCTTTTTTATGTGCTGCATTTGGACCCATAGCACATGCAGACATGCTAAGTAAAGAGAGTAAAAGTAGAGAGAATTTCATTTAATTTCCTTAAAGATGGAGTAAACAAACTCCACTTGTTTTAGTCTTAATAGCAACTATTATTCCAATTCTAAAGTTGGAGCTTCGTTACTTTCATCATTATCTTCATCTTCATCCTTTTTTGGACAACGTGAGATACTTGCGACTTCATCGCCTTTTACAATATAGACACCAGATGTATTACGACTTGATTTTGAAATAGTTTGCATATCTACACGAATCATCTTCCCAGCTTTAGTTAAGGCCATCATATCCATATGTTCATCAACCATTAAACAACCCACAATGAACTTGCCAGTTTTAGTCGTCATTTTCATCGCGATTACACCTGAACCACCACGGTTTGTAAGTCTATATTCACCTGCTTCAGTACGTTTTCCTATACCTTTTTCAGCCACGATAAGGATTTCTTGTTCATCAGTTGCAATGATGTTAGCATCAACAACTTCATCACCTTCATGTTTAAACTTGATACCTCTTACGCCACGAGTGCTACGACCTTGCTCTCTTGTTTTTTCTATCTCAAATTTAATACATTGTGCAAGTTTTGTAACTATGAATAGATACTTGACACTTTGATCTGCAATTTTAGCAGTAATGAGTTCATCATTATCATCAAGAACTATTGCTCTTACACCGTTACTTCTTATATTGCTAAATTCACTTAGGTTTGTACGTTTTACGACACCATTTTTAGTAAAGAAAACAAGCCCTTTATCATCACTAAAGTCAGTCGTTGGGATGATAGATTGAATTTGCTCATCAGCCATAAGGTTTACAAGATTTACAACTGCCTTACCTTTTGCAGTACGACTACCCTCTGGAATACGGTAAACTTTAAGCCAGTGAAGCTGTCCACGGTCAGTTACAAACAGTAATGTATCGTGTGTGTTACAAGTAAAGAAATTTTCTATAAAATCATCTTCATATGTAGTAACGGCAGTTTTTCCTTTTCCACCACGTTTTTGTTTTTCATAGTTTACTAAAGGAACACGTTTGATGTATCCTCTATGTGTTATAGTTACAACCATCGGCTCATTAGGAATGAGATCTTCAATATCGATGTCATCATAGTCATCTTCTATCTCAGTTCTTCTTGGTGTAGTATAAGTAGTAAGCACTTCATCAAACTCTTCACTGATAATGCCATGGAGAACTTCTTCACTTCTTAAAATTGATTCAAGGTACTCAATGAGTTTCATAAGCTCTGCAAGTTCATTTTCTATTTTTTCAATTTCTAAACCAGTTAAACGACCAAGTCTCATAGCCACGATACTTTGCGCTTGAATTTCACTAAAGTCAAATTCTGTAACAAGATTTGTACGAGCATCTTCTTCATTTGTAGAAGCACGAATAACACGAATAACTTCATCAATGATATCTATGGCTTTTTTCAAACCTTCTAAGATATGTGCGCGCGCTTTTGCTTTTTCAAGATCAAAAATAGTACGACGAATAATGATAGTTTTACGGTGATTGATAAAGTGTTTTAGAATTTCGATGATACCAAATATACGTGGTTCTTGATTTAATATAGAAAGCATGATAATACCAAAAGTATTTTGCATTGCTGTTTGTTTAAAAAGATTATTAAGTACGATTTCACTCATTGCGTCACGTTTAAGCTCGATGACAACTCGCATACCATCACGGTCTGATTCATCTCGAATAAGTGAAACGCCATCTATCATTTTATCTTTGACTAGGTTGGCAATATTTTCAATAAGACGCGCTTTGTTTACTTGATATGGAAGCTCATCAATAACAATGATCTCTTTTTTAGCACTTTGTTCTATATGTGTTTTAGCACGAACTTTGATACGTCCACGTCCTGTTTCATAAGCATCCATAATCCCTTTTTTACCAAAAATAATACCACCCGTTGGAAAATCAGGAGCTTTGATATGTTCCATAATTTCTGGAAGTGTAATGTTTGGGTTTGCAAGAAGTGCTTTGAGTCCATTCATAATCTCGGTAGGGTTATGTGGTGGAATATTTGTTGCCATACCAACAGCGATACCTGATGAACCATTAATCAAAAGATTTGGTACACGTGTCGGCATAACATCTGGTTCTTTTGTCGTAGCATCGTAGTTGTCTATCATATTAACAGTGTTTTTTTCAAGATCTTTTAGTAGCTCTCCTGCATACTTTGTCATACGTGCTTCTGTATAACGCATAGCAGCTGCAGAGTCACCATCTACTGAACCGAAGTTTCCTTGACCATCAACGAGTTCCATTCTCATTGAAAAGTCTTGAGCCATACGAACGAGTGCATCATATACAGCAGTATCACCATGTGGATGATACTGACCGATAACATCACCAACGATACGTGCTGATTTTTTATACTTTGCACCAAAAGAGAGATTGAGTTTATCCATTGCATAGAGAATTCTTCTATGGACTGGCTTTAAACCATCTCTTACATCAGGAAGCGCACGCCCGACTATAACACTCATAGAGTAGTCAAGATAGCTGTTTTGAAGAGTCTCTTCTATATTTATACTTTGTACATCGTCGTTATTTAGCAAGTTGCTCATTGAAACACCTAAAAATAATTTTACTTATAATAGCTAATTATCCCTTAATAAAATGTTTAAGTTAAGTTTACTTTGTTAGAAAATTTAGAATAATAGCAATATTTTCAGATTGATTAAAATTTAATCAGTTTAATTACTTTATCAATAAGCATTTGTTCTATACTTAGCTAATCAAAACAAAAAAAGGATTGACATGAAGAAATGGTTATTAGCACTTTTGTTTGCTTTACCTACATTTGCATTTGCTGAAGATACACCGACATTAGATACTGGGGATACTGCGTGGATGATGATGTCTACTGCATTAGTATTGCTTATGACACCCGCAGGTCTTGCTCTATTTTATGCAGGTATGACAAGAAGTAAAAATGTACTTAATACTTATGCTATGGTATTTGGAGCATTTGTTGTTGCATTTGTAGTATGGATTATTGCAGGTTATTCTATTGCGTTTGGAACTGCAGAGTCTGCAGCAGTACAACAAGTAATGGGTGGTTTTGGCAATGTATTTTTAGATGGCATTAAATGGACAGATTTAAGTGGAACATATCCAACGTATGTATTCGTTGCATTCCAAGGTACTTTTGCTGCTATTACAGTAGCTATTGCATCTGGTTCTGTCATCGAACGTATTAAGTTTTCAACTTGGTTAGTGTTTGTTGCTATGTGGGGACTTGTAGTATATGCTCCTGTTGCTCATATGGTATGGGGTGGAGACGGTGCATTATTATTTGATGCTGGTGCTTTAGATTTTGCTGGTGGTACTGTTGTACATATGAATGGTGGTTTGGCTGGTCTTGTTCTTGCTATTTTAGTTGGTAAACGTGCTGGATATCCTAAATCTGCTATGAAACCCGCAACTGTTCTTTTAACTGCTCTTGGTGCAGCTATTCTTTGGTTCGGTTGGTATGGATTTAATGCAGGTTCTGCATTTGGAGCAAACGCAATCGCTGGTTTAGCACTACTGACTACGACTATAGCAACTGCTGCAGCGGCTATCACTTGGATGCTTGCTGAGTGGGTTGTTTACAAAAAACCTACATTACTTGGAATAGCTACAGGTGCTGTATCAGGTCTTGTAGCTATTACTCCAGCTGCTGGTTTTGTGAACGTGGGCGGAGCTTTTGTTATCGGTATCGTTGGAACTTTATTTGCGTTCTGGGGTGTTACAGTGTTGAAGAAAAAACTTGGTTATGATGATTCTCTTGATGCATTCGGTGTTCACTTCTTAGCAGGTTTATTTGGTGCATTAGCAACAGGTCTTTTGGCTGTACAAGACAGCGACTTACTATGGGATGGACCACTAAAAGAATCAGGTGATAGAATGGGACAATTCTTAGTTCAAGTAGAATCAGTTGTAGTTGTTGGTCTATTTACACTTGTAGGAACTGTTATTGTATACTACATTGCAACTGCGTTGACTGGTGGAAGCCGTGTTGATGAAGATAGTGAAGCAATGGGGCTTGATGAATCAGTTCATGGTGAGAAATATATAAATAACTAATCTCTTTATGAGATTGGTTGTTGATTTTGTACCTTAAACAAGTTACAATTAAAAAATGAAATTTTTTGGAGAAATAAAATGAAAAAAATAGAAGCAATAATCAAACCTTTTAAACTTGAAGACGTGAAAGATGCCTTAGCTGAAATCGGTATTGAAGGTATGACTGTAAGTGAAGTAAAAGGTTACGGTCGTCAAAAAGGGCATAGTGAACTGTACCGTGGCGCTGAGTATGTAGTTGATTTTTTACCAAAAATCAAAATGGAAATGGTTGTAGCAGAAGATATGGTTGATCAAGTTATTGAGGCTGTTGTAGAAGCTGCACGTACTGGTAAGATTGGTGATGGTAAGATCTTTGTAAGTGAAATTGAAAAGATTATTAGAATCCGTACTGGTGAAACAGATATAGAAGCTATATAAGTTACATAACTACACATATGCATATGCTTTAAGCATATGCCCTTCTTTATAAAAATCATTTAACTTTTCCATAATTCCTTTTTGCTAGACTTCACTCTTAATTAATTTTAAGGATTATCTATGTCAGAAAATGATTTTAAATACATCATAGACACTTTTTTTACACTTTTTTCTATGGTTCTTATTATATTTATGGTTCCCGGTTTTGCTATGCTTGAAGCCGGTCTTGTTCGAACTAAAAATGTTTCTTCTGTCTTAACTGTAAATACAATGATTTATGCTATAGCATCGATGGCGTTTTTGCTTGTTGGTTACTCTCTTGCTTTTGGTTCTTGGGAGAATTCTTCTATGAGTATATGGGCAGCTTTTTTGTTTCAGATGGCATTTGTGGGTAAAACTGTAAATATCATGAGTGGTGGTGTTAGTGAACGTGTAAAAATTATTCCTTTACTGATTTTTACTGTTGTTATGGCTGCTGGAATTTATCCTCTTGTTGTAAATATTAGTTGGGGTGCAGACTTTTTAGCAGGAACTATTTTAGATATAGATATGTATGATTTAGCAGGTTCAACCGTTATCCATTCAACTGGTGGCTGGGCACTTTTGGCTGCTATTTTAGTTATTGGTCCACGTAAGGGGCGTTATTACAAAGGTAAAATTAGAGTTATTCCTGCTTCAAATATTCCTTTAGTTGTTCTTGGCGCATTACTACTTTGGATAGGTTGGTTTGGTTTTAATGGTGGAAGTGTTGGGTCTATATCTTCTATTGAAGATGCAAACGCAGTGGCAAAAACTATTATGAATACAAACACAGCTGGACTTGCAGGTGCTATTATAGCCGCTGTAATTATGTATCTTAGATATAAGTTACTTGATATTACGTAACCATTCAGCACCCAACCCCAACAGGAGTGTAAGCTTTTCC
>Ga0256840_1001186_pt1 | contig 24964 bp, 25 predicted proteins | sample 355202metaG_FD_185969 | JGI IMG/M metagenome (GOLD analysis project Ga0256840, IMG submission 185969) | Hydrothermal vent microbial communities from Mid Atlantic Ridge, Atlantic Ocean - 355-202 | ecosystem: Environmental > Aquatic > Marine > Hydrothermal vents | place: Atlantic Ocean: Mid...
AGTTTCTAATCTACAAATCTGACAACCAAGACATAAAAGTAGATGTTCTCATACAAGATGAAGATATATGGTTGAGTATGGAGCAGATGGCATCTTTATTTGGTAAGGGGCGTTCGACTATTAATGAGCATATACTCAATGTTTATAAAGAAGGAGAGTTGGAACAAGAGTCCTCTATGAGAAAAATCGGGAAAACCGATTTTTCTACTAAGCCTACTAATTTTTACAATTTAGACCTCATTATATCGGTAGGGTATAGGGTCAAGTCTATACAGGGCGTAAGGTTTAGACAATGGGCTAGAAAGATACTTAATGAGTACATAGTAAAAGGCTTTACTATGGATGATGAGCGGCTTAAAAACCCTCAACAGCCTTTTGGTAAAGATTATTTTAAAGAGCAACTAGAACGCATAAAAGATATACGCTCTAGTGAAAGAAGATTTTACCAACAAATAACAGATATTTATTCAGAATGTAGCATTGACTATGATAAAGACGCTGAGATAACCAAGGCATTTTTTGCGGTGGTACAAAATAAGTTACATTGGGCAATCACTAAACAAACCGCACCTGAAATCATCTACACAAGAGCCGATTATACAAAAATGAATATGGGTTTAACAACTTGGAAAAATGCACCATTAGGTAGAGTGCGAAAATCAGATGTTGTCATTGCTAAAAATTATCTCAATGAGAATGAACTGGAAACACTCAATAGAATAGTTACGATGTACCTTGATTATGCAGAACATCAGTCTAAAAAGCAAATCCCTATGACGATGAATGATTGGAATAGGAAACTAAATGCCTTTTTAGAGTTTAATGAACATGAAGTATTGTATGATGCAGGTAAAGTGACTGCTGTGATAGCCAAAGAATTTGCTATTGGTGAATATGAGAAATATAAAATGATTGAAAACAGAACATATCAAAGTGACTTCGATAAAGAAATGAAAAAGATACTAAAGGACAATGCTAAATGAACAAACAAGATTTTATGAAAGACCTACAACGCATTTATGATGAGTTGCAGACAAGACAGGCGGAGCTGAACAGTTATTATGACCTACTGGACAAAGACAAAGGGCACGACAAAGCCAAAAGTGTGTTGACCTTTTTCTTAACTACACTGAACATACCTAGAGATGACGAGGGGTATATGGCGGGGCTTACGCGTCTTGTGTCTTTACGTGAAGATGCACTTGAAGAGGTGATGAAAAAGCAAGGCTTTGATGAGAGGAAAATACAGCATAAAAAAGAAGTAGCCTATGGCTTTGTGAGTCATTTTCATACAGAACGGCATGATGCACTACTTCGCTGGATAGAAGAAGAACAACTGCTTACTCCTTTTTACCGTTCACTTATTTATGGTGTGCATTATGTAGGGCAGTATATGACACTGTGGCAAAGTGCTTGGACAGGGCAAATCATCAATACTATAAACCCTGAACTAAGTAGTATGTTTGATGGGGATGATGCAAAAGTACTTTCGTTCTTGAAAGAGAATGACTTGCTAGATAAGGATACACAAGGTAATGTAGGTGACAGATGTTACTCTGTATTGCAAAAAGTTAGCACTTCGACAAGCTCAGTGAACGAGGGTAAATCGGTGGCTGAGCCTGTCGAAGCCCAATATAAATCAGTAGCCTATGCAGAAGCGTTTCCTAAACAAGTAAAAGATGTGACTACTGCACTGGGACAATTGGTGGGACGTTTAGAACTAGAAGTAGATGAGGTATTTAACCAAAAAGAAGAGTGGATAGCGTACTTGTCTGCACTCAAAGAGGCATTTGAACACACAGTTGTAGATGAGCTCATAGGCAAGTGGGCAGAGGTAGACCGTAAATGGATGGCAGTTAAAACCCCACTGCAAGTAGGACACCCTTTAGAGTACTACGAAGACCATTACAGAAAAGCAGTCGCTTTAGAGTGGGACTTACGTATAGTAAACCCTAACTTACAAGAAGGGTCACCTACTAGAGCAAACATCAAAGGCTTTGCATCAGCTATGGCTAGTGAGTTTGGAGCAGATGCAGAGGCTACGATGGCTAAAAATCTCACCCAAGTAGATGAGACACAACTCTACATAGGGCAACCTATACTCTACTACGGAGCAGAGTTTAATGGTCTCTTTTCTGCTCAAGTAGTACCTAATGATGAGCAGGTATCTGTAGAGTTAGGTAAGAAGATATTTGCCTACGCTGACTTCGTGATGGAGTCTAAAAAGTCTAAGCCTATCATGAAACTCTCTGTTGAGACGATGGGAGAAGCGTTCATTAAAGCCCAGCGTCATTTGATAGACACAGACCCAAAACTTTGGCAAGAGATATACGACATCTCTACAGTAGGACATGAGTACGGACACATCTTATGGTTAGATGCTGACACAGAGAGTAAGATGAACGGCACAGGGCAGTTTAAAAACATAGAAGAGTTTAAAGCCACATCTGGAGGACTCATGGCATTTTTTCATAATGAAAAAGAAGCACTTAAAGAGCATGTGGTAAACGATGTAGTCTCACGTGCAGTAGGACTCATGGCATGGCGTGAAGTGGGTGAGGTATTGCCTTACTACTGTGAGGGGCTTATTCATTTAGACATACTCTTTAGTTCAGGGATTATCACGTATGACACAGAGATACAGATAGACTACTCTAAGTATGATACGATGAAAGAAGCGTATATAGTTGCCTATAAAGATTTGGCAAGCAACTACCTTAAAAAAGTAGATGCCAGCGAATATTTGGGTCAATATGCTGTGAAAAGTGAAGGTGTTTATTTGCCTAAAGATGAAAAGATTAAATCTTTTGTAGAGCATTATTATGCACGTTATAAAGAAATCGGGCAGCAGACGGTGAGTTTGTAGTTAATAAGAATCTTTTTTTATAATATTTTTCACCATCATTTTGAAGATAAATTTATGAATTGGGTATAGGCTATACCAGTAAAGATAGCCAAATATGCCCGAAGGTTCAAAAAATGCTCTTAGATAAAAATCTTTATTAATGATAGAAAATTGTAGCCATGCTTCTCCTGGTGTTTTCATTTCTGAACGTAATCGTAAAACCTTTTCTTCATTTGTATTTTTGAAATATGCAACAGTCCAAAAGTCAATTCTATCACCAATATGTAGATTTTTATTAGCTTTTTTATAGTGTTTGTTTATACCTAACCCTCCAAAAATACGGTCTATATAGCCACGAATATTCCATAGAAGAGGTGTTGACCAGTACCCTTTGGCGCCACCTATAGTTTGAATTTCTTCAAAGATTTTTGTGGGAGATTTTATAACGGTATGCACTTCTTCATAAAGAAGACCTTCTTTTTCTTGAGTGTTAAATACTTTGTCTACTTTTTTGTTGTACTGAGATAAGTTTGTTGGGAAATCCCAAACACTTAGAATTTGACCAGCTCTGTCTCGTTTTGCTGCAAGTTTTAGGGCTACATGTAGTTTAGTCATCTTCTTTTGCTTCTCTTTTTGTGTGATGACTGCATCATTTCGAACACCATAAATGAGAGGAATGACTAACTCTTTTGGCTGTCCTGTCATCATAGATATGATTTTCCCAATTATTTTAGGTGTCATTATTTTTTCTAAAAATGTAAGTTTTATAATTTTTAAAGGTCTGTCTATAATTTCTTCTGAATATTTTTTTACTAAATTGGCATAGGTTATTTGCTCATCACATCCTATCTCTAAGATTTTATTGTCAGTATGAATATTGTATTTTTCATTGTGTAGCATAGAGATAACATCATCTGCAAAAACAGGTTGACACAAGCCCTCATGAGCCCAAAATACAGGTATAAAAGGTAACTTTGTTGCAAGTGTTCTAATGATTTCAAAAGAGGAACTACCCGCACCTAGGATGATACCTGCCCGATACTCTTTAACATTATGAAAGTTTTCTGCTAAGGCTCTTCCTGTATCTTGTCTACTTTGTAAATGTTTTGATAGTGTTCCAGCACTACTCCCAAGTCCTCCAAGGTAAACTATTTTTTTGACAGCACTGTTTTTTGATATGTTTGCAATGAGTTTTGCAAGTTTTATGTCTTTGTGTTCAAACTCTGCATTACCTTCTGACATAGAGTGAATTAAATAGTATAGAGTATCTGCATTTTTGAATATGTTTTCAAGTTTTTCTCTATTTTCTTCAGCGAATTCAATATCATAGGCAGTAACAGTACTGGTTTCTAGCCAAGCGATTTTGTCTCTATTGCGATTAAACAAGTGTAATTCATGATTTTCTTTTTTCAGTTTTTTGGAAAGACGGAGACCTATATACCCACTGGCACCTAATATAATTGTTTTATGCATATTGCCTCTACTTTTTGACAAAAATTCTATTTAATTTGAAGTATTATATCAGATGTTGTATTGGGTGCAGAAGAATGTAAAATAGTATATCATCAATTATTAACCTCTCTTTAGATATAATCACGTCAATTACGCCGTCGTCTTGATGGCGATTGCGAGGATTTTCATGTTACTTTTTACCCCAGGCCCAACACCTGTACCAGAGTCCGTACGTTTGGCGATGGCTACTCCTACTCTACATCATAGAACACCAGAATTTGAGGCGATTTTTAAAGAGACTAGAGAACTGCTTTTTAATCTTTTTCATACCGATGAAGTCATCATGATAGCCTCTTCAGGTACGGGTGCGATGGAAGCTGCGGTGACGAATCTTTGTAAAGAGACTTTACTTTCAGTTAATGCAGGAAAATTTGGTGAGCGATTTGGCAAGATTGCTAAAGCTTCAGGTCTAAACAATGTTGAGATAAAACATGAATGGAACACACCTGCAACGGTAGAAGAAGTGGTAGAAGCTGTAAAAGCAAACCCTTCAGTTGATGCAGTGGCTATTCAGGTCTCAGAGTCTGCAGGAGGATTGCGTCACCCCGTTGAAGCCATAGCAAAAGCAGTGAAAGCCATAAACCCTAGCATTATGATAATTGCAGATGGTATCACAGCTGTGGGTGTCGAGCCTATAGATGTGAAGAATATAGACTGTCTCATAGCAGGGAGCCAAAAAGCGTTGATGTTGCCACCAGGCTTAGCGATACTTGGGCTTAGTAATGCAGCCATTGAAAAAGTGGGTGAGGGTAAAGGGTATTACTTAAACCTTGCAAGTGAGATCAAAAAGCAAAGCCAAAATACAACAGCATACACCGCAGCAACCACACTCATCATAGGGCTAGGAGTTGTGCTGAAAGAGATAGAACAAAATGGTGGCATAGAAAAACTTTATGCAGAAACAGCATTAAGAGCAAACGCTACAGGTAAAGCACTTGAAGCCTTAGGTTTGCATATATATCCAAATACCCCAGCACCTTCTATGACTACCATAGATGATGAAAATGCAAAAGAGATACGCGACTTACTTAAAACTGATTTTGGAGTAAACGTCGCAGGAGGACAAGACCATTTAAAAGGCAAAATCTTCCGTATCAACCAAATGGGTCTCCTAGAGCCGTATGAGATGGCAGCAGTAGTTAATGCTGTTGAGCTTGCATTGGACAAACTAGGTAGAAGAACATTTGATGGTGCTGCTTCACGTATGTTTCACGAAATATATTATGCATTGGGGTCTAAATAATGGTTTATGAACACGAAATCCCTTCGGGATCGAAACTTTATTTTGGGGAATCTGCCAAAGTAAAAAGAGAGATAGAGTTTGTCTCTGCTGAATTGCTTGATAATCTAGGATTTGAAGAGATAGTCACACCACTTTTTTCATATCACCAAAGAGAGTACTTTGATTCTTCTAAGTCTTTGTTGCGTTTAAATGATGCGGACAACCATGAAGTGACCTTACGTGCAGACTCTACCGTGGATGTCGTGCGAATAGTGACAAAAAGATTGGGACGAAGTACAGAATCTAAAAAATGGTTTTATATACAGCCTATAGTGACTTTCCCTACCAAAGAGAAATACCAAATAGGGGCTGAAATACTAGGTGGCACTTTTGAAGAAGTGGCTAAATCAACGACTATGCTTTTAAAAGAAATGGATGCTACGCCAGTGATGCAGATATCAAACATTGCTATCCCGCACCTTTTAAATGAAAAGTATGGGGTCTCTTTAGATGTACTGAAGTCTATGCATATAGAGCAGATAATGGGGACGGACTTGCCTTGGATTGAAAAACTTGTAAGAATCAATACCATGGAAGACCTCATTGACTTGTCAGCTTTTCCTGAAGATATTAAAGTCGAACTCGAGAAGATTAAAAGTGTGACGCAAAATGTAAACTATGAGAAGATGGTAATCTCTCCTCTGTACTATGCGCAAATGCGTTATTATGATTCTTTACTCTTTAGGATGTTTGAAGGTAACAGTCTTTTATCAATGGGTGGGATATACACCATAGATGGTGTTGAAGCAGCAGGATTTGCACTCTATACAGATGAGTGCATTGCATATAAAATGAATAATGAGGCAAAGTAATGGGCAGTAAAGCAGATTTAATTGTAGGTCTCCAATGGGGAGATGAAGGTAAGGGGAAAATCGTTGACCATATGGCACAAACTCATGACTATGTGTGTCGTTTTGCTGGTGGACATAATGCAGGGCATACCATTGTGATAGATGGTAAAAAGTATGCTTTACATCTCATACCTTCTGGTGTACTAAACCCTAAGGCTAAGAACATCGTAGGAAATGGCGTGGTACTTTCTCCAAAAGACTTCATCAAAGAGATGGTGCAGTTTGATGACCTTGAGGGAAGACTTTTTCTTTCAGATAAGGCACATATATTACTGCCTTATCATGCACAAATTGACCAAGCAAAAGAGCGCATGAAGGGTGACAAAGCCATCGGTACGACGGGTAAAGGAATTGGACCAGCGTATGGTGACAAGATAGCACGCATCGGTCATAGACTTGGGGAACTTTTAAACCCTGAGAAGTTGACAGAAAAAATAGTTTCTTATTTTATTATGAACAAACCTGTTTTTGATGCAATGGGTGTGGAAGCACCAGTCGAAGTAGAGCTTTTAGCAGAACTTCAAGGTTACAAAGACGTTTTAGGTAAACACATCGTTGACACCACACAAATGATGTGGAACATTATGGATGAGGGTAAAAAGATACTTCTTGAAGGTGCTCAAGGAACGATGCTTGACATCGATCATGGTACGTACCCTTATGTCACGTCTTCAAGTACGGTAAGTGCTGGTGCGTGTACGGGTTTAGGTATCAACCCTAAGGACATTGGCAAAGTAACGGGTATAGCAAAAGCGTATTGTACACGTGTAGGAAATGGTCCTTTCCCTTCTGAAGACTTTGGAGATGAAGGCGACTTGCTTCGTAAAAATGGACATGAATTTGGTACAACAACAGGACGTCCAAGAAGATGTGGTTGGTTCGATGCAGTAGCCATGCGTCACGCAGTACGTGTAAACGGTGTTGATCAAGTCTCACTCATGAAACTAGATGTACTTGATGGCTTCAAAGAAGTAAAAGTATGTGTAGCCTACGAAGTAGATGGAAAAGAAATCAACTATGTCCCTTATGACTTAGAAGATGCAAAACCTATTTACAAGTCATTCGCTGGTTGGGACAAAACTGAAGGGGTACGAGTGTTCGCTGACTTACCAGATACGGCTAAGTCATACATAGAAGCACTCGAAGAGATGATAGGGACACAAATGGGGATAATCTCCACAAGTCCAGAACGTGCTGATACTATAATAAGATAACAAGGGGTAGCAAATGAGATTAAAACCACAACAAACAGGATATGTAGCAACCAAAATCGGGATTGACTTAGCCAACGCACCTTTTATTACGATGCCTAAGGGTAGAGAAGCAGTAGTTGAGGCATGTAAAAAAATCATAGATGCAAATCTTGCAAAAGAGCATGCTCTTGATGAAAAAGTACATAAAATTCTCGATGATAATTATGATGAGATAGAGTTCCAACTTGCAGATGAGAGACAACTTTTCTTTATGATTAAAAAGAAAATGGCAGCTGACGCAGGTGTCATCATGAACTACGATGACCGTTATAATGATTTGGCTCACCTCATACTAGATGAACTGTATGAAAACTACCTAGCAGAGTATGAAGTAAATGAAAACCAAGTGAAAAATGTCATTTTTAAAGCATTTAAAGCTTTTGCAGATGCTTATGATGAGATAGATGACATTGTCTATGACAAGATACGTGGCATGGAAAAAGAAGTAGTACCAGGAAGCCAAGACTATGATTTGCTTTATGAAAGATATTATCAAGAAGAACTTTCTAAAAGAGGAATGCTATAAAAATGAAAAAAGTATCTTTGTATTTTGAAAATGGTTTAATGCTTGAGGCTAAGAGTTTTGGGGCTACGGGTACATCTGTGGGTGAAGTGGTTTTTAACACTTCACTTACAGGTTACCAAGAAATAGTAACAGACCCTTCCTATGCTGGACAGTTTGTGACATTTACCATGCCTGAGATTGGAAATGTAGGCTGTAACGCTCAAGATATGGAAAGCAAAGGTGCTTATTGTAAAGGTATTATTGTCCGTACGTATCAAGATAGACCGTCTAATTTTAGATCTGAAGAGACATTGGCAGCATTATTGAAAAAAAATGAAGTACTAGGTATCTGTGATATAGACACACGTTTTATTACAAAAATGTTAAGAGAAGAGGGTGCGATGATGATGGTGGCTTCTACTGAGACTCATAGTAAAGAGGCACTGAAAAAAGTATTAGATGCATCAGCAAGGATAGAAGAGGTCAATTACATCGAGCAAGTAAGTACAACAAAGGCTTATGTACATGCAGAAGCCCGTTATAGTACAGATACTTTTTCTTATGAAAAACCTCAAACCACAAAAAAAATAGTTGCTTTAGATTTTGGAATTAAGAGAAATATACTTAATGAACTCACACATGCAGGCATGGAAGTGACTGTTGTGCCTAACGATATGTCTGCTGAAGACATTATTGCAAAAATAGACGCAAAAGAGATAGATGGCGTATTTTTATCAAACGGTCCTGGTGATCCTCTTATTTTAAAAGAGGAGCAAGAGAAGATTAAAAAACTCATTGCCCATAAAGTGCCACTTTTTGGTATTTGTCTTGGACATCAGTTACTTTCTATTGCTCATGGGTATGATACCTACAAGTTACAGTTTGGCCATCATGGAGGAAACCATCCTGTGATGAATACCATGACTAACACAGTAGAAATAACGGCACAAAATCACAACTACAATGTTCCAAATAATATTACAGAAGTAGCAACAGTGACACATACAAATTTATTTGATAACACTATTGAAGGACTTAAATACAATGACTCTCCTACACTATCAGTACAGCATCACCCAGAGGCAAGCCCAGGTCCACATGAATCAGCATACATTTTTGGCGAATTCGCTAAGATGCTTTAAGGAGTTAACATGAATATAGCCATTCTTTTTGGAGGTTCAAGTTTTGAGCATGAAATTAGCATCGTTTCTGCTATTACACTAAAAAAGGTATTTAGAAAATCTACTATTACCTATATCTTTGTAAGTCAAGATAGAAAATTTTACCTTATAGATACGGAGAAGATTAACTCTAAACTTTTTTCATCAGGTGAGTATAAAAAAGCTAAAGAACTTGCACTAAAGCAAGGTGAGTTTAGTATAGATGGTATGTTTGGTTCAAAATCTGTAGAGTTTGATGTAGCACTGAACCTTATACATGGGCGTGATGGAGAAGATGGTAAGATATCTTCTATGATGGAGTTCTTCAATATTCCTTTCATCTCTCCACGTATGGAAGCTTCAGCACTTTCATATAACAAACTTTACACGAAGTTTTTGGCAGAGAGTTTGGGCGTTAAAACTGTAGCGTATGAACATCTCTCAAAAACTGATGAGAGAAAAATAACTATGGACTACCCAGTCATTATAAAACCAGTTCGCTTAGGCTCCAGTATTGGTGTGAGCATAGTAAAAGAGGCATCTGAACTTGACTATGCTTTAGATGTGGCTTTTGAGTTTGACTCAGATGTGATAGTAGAGCCTTTTATAGAAGGTGTGAAAGAATACAACCAAGCAGGTTGTAACACAAATGGATGGGAACTTTCTATTGTGGAAGAACCACAAAAAGAAGAGTTTTTAGATTTTGAAAAAAAGTATATGGACTTTTCTCGTGATTCACAAGTTATGTCTGCAAATATTGATGATAGTATAAAAACAAAAATACAAGAGAGTTTCAAAAAAGTATATGACCCTCTTTTTATGGGAAGTATTATTAGATGTGATTTTTTTGTAGTAGATGGAGAAGTATTACTTAATGAAATCAATCCAATCCCCGGTTCAATGGCAAATTATTTATTTGAAGATTTTGAAGCTATGGTTTCGCGACTCTCTAAAAATTTACCTAAAGAGCAAAATATCAACGTAGATTATCAATACATCCATTCTATTCAAAGTGCAAAAGGTAAAGCGTAAGCTTTTATCTAGGCATTGTAATTATCAACCCTATAAATTTCCCTTCTTCATATCATTTATTATTTTATAACTTAAAATTATAATTTAAATAAAGCTACACTTTTTGAAGTAAATCAAAAATAATTAAGGACAAATGATAATTTTTCATAATCATTTAAGTTATCTTTCTCTAAAATTAATCAGTATTTTTTATAAATATTTATTTTGTCAGATGGGAGTGTGAATGAAGAAAATTTTGATACTTGTATTGTTAACACTAGCGATACAAGCTAGCACGCTTGGTATTAATGAAAAATTAGGGAACATGGTTCCTTTAGACCTTATTTTCATAAATGAAAAGGGTGAGAAAGTAACGTTAAAGAAACTTATGGATGGTAAACCAACTATGATTTCTTTAAATTACTTTCGTTGTGCAGGTATTTGTACACCACAGTTAAATGATATGGCAAAAATGCTTACGCGTTTGGACTTAGCTGAAAATACAGATTACAAAGTACTCACTATTGGTTTTGCAGAAGATGAAGGCTATGAATTGGCTGCCGCAAAACGTAAAACAATGCTGCATGCTATACAAAGACAGTATGTTGCAGATGCATGGCATTTTGTGATAGGTGAAAACAACTCATCAGGGATACTAGCTGATTTGGTAGGTTTTACGTATTCCAAGACAGTCTCTGAAGCAGGTGTTGTAGACTATGTCCATCCAGCTGCTCTTATTATGCTTTCACCAGAAGGAAAAGTGACACGTTACCTAAATGGTATCGAGCAGCTTCCTTTTGATGTAAAGATGGCACTCATAGAAGCAGGTGAGGGGAAAATAGGCCCAACCATAGCAAAAAATTTGCTGTATTGTTTTGCTTATGATCCAAAGGCAAAAAAGTATATTTTCATGTGGGAAAAAGTAGCTGGTGCGGTAATGACGCTAATAATGATTGGGTTCTTTATTTATCTTGTAAAGACAAGTAGAAGAGAAGAAGATGAACCAACAAATAAAGGAGACAAGTGATGAGTAAAAGTTATTTCGACGAAACACATTGTGCCATAGGGCACCCAAAAAGTACATTCATGCAATGGATGCTTACAGTAGACCATAAGAGAATTGGTCTCATGTATGCAGCTGTCATGTTTACGTTCTTTTTTGTAGCAGTTGCTACGGCATTTTTAATGCGTTTGGAGCTATTTGCACCAGGTGGGCAATTTATAGATGGAGACACATTTAACCAGGCATTTACTTTGCATGGTGTTATTATGATTTTCCTTTTTATTGTTCCTGGAGTGCCTGCGGTGCTAGGAAACATAGTTATGCCATTGATGATTGGAGCGAAAGATGTCTCGTTCCCAAGACTTAACTGGTTTACATTTTGGCTTTATATCTTAGGTGCACTTGTGGCATTAGCATCACTTTTTACAGATGCAGGTTTTGCAGATACAGGTTGGACATTTTATGCACCATATTCTTTAAATACAGGTACTAACGTAATCTTTACACTAGTAGCAGCATTTATTCTTGGTATGGCTTCTATTCTTACCGGTCTTAACTTCTTGGTTACTATCCACAGACTGAGAGCTCCAGGTATGACTTTCTGGAAAATGCCTCTATTTGTATGGGGTATTTATGCAACAGCGTGGATTCAACTTTTGGCTACACCCGTTGTAGGTATTACATTGATTCTTGCTATTTTGGAAAAATACTTCGGTATTGGTATCTTTGACCCTGCTAAAGGTGGAGACCCAGTATTGTTTGAGCACCTTTTCTGGATTTATTCTCACCCTGCTGTGTATCTTATGATATTGCCAGCCTTTGGTATTATGTCTGAGATTATCCCTACGTTCTCAAGAAGAGAAATATTTGGGTATCGTTCCATTGCACTTTCCTCTGCATCTATCGCAGGTATTGGTTACTTAGTATGGGGTCACCACCTTTATACTTCGGGTATGGCAGATACGGCTAAGGTTATCTTCTCCTTCCTTACATTCTTTGTTGCTATCCCAACGGGTATTAAGTTTTATGACTGGGTTGCTACGATGTATAAAGGTAAAATTATCTTATCAACTCCTATGTTATGGGCGTTAGGTACTATTATTACCTTTACTATCGGTGGACTTACTGGAGTAACTATTGCTATGATTGGTGTAGATATTCACTTGCAAGATACATACTACACCGTAGCACACTTTCACTACGCGATGCTAGGTGGGGTTGTGTTCTTGTTCTTTGCAGGTCTTCACTACTGGTTCCCACTTATGACAGGTAAAATGTACAATGAAAAACACGGTAAGATTTCTTTCTATTTACAGTTTGTAGGATTTAATCTTCTATGGTTCCCTATGTTTATTGCAGGCTACTATGGTATGCCAAGACGTTACTTTGATTATTTACCAGAGTTTCAAATCTATCACCAAGTTTCATTTGTTGGTGCTGTAGTGTTTATTACAGGACTTATCTATATGTTTGTTGTTTTCTTCAAAGGTTGGAGATCTGGTAAACCATCAGGGACAAACCCTTGGAATGCTACAACACTAGAATGGCATTTACCATCATCCCCACCACCATTAGAGAATCACTCTAAAGTGCCTTATGTGGACTTTGAACCATACGAGTATAATCATGGGCAACCAGTGGTTAAGTTTGATTATGAAACGATGAAAAGGATAGACTAATGTCACATGAATATATACCTGAAATCGCAACAGATCGTGATGGGAATAAACATGAGGTGCAAGGATGGCAAGATGACTTTTACGGCGGGAAACTAGGTTTCTGGCTGTTTATGTTTACAGAAGTGTTGATGTTTGGTGCCATGTTCCTGGTACTTGCATACTATAATACTTTACATCCTCATGAATTTATAGAAGCTTCAGCATCATTAAATAGACTTCTTGGTGGCATAAACACTGTTATACTTTTGGTTTCTGCATTAACAATGGGTCTTTCTCTTCTTAAGATGAGAGTTGGAGATGTTAAAGGTGCAAAACTAATGATATGGGCGACTATTCTTCTAGCTATCGCATTCCTTGTGATAAAAGGTTTTGAGTGGAGAGCAGAGTATAACCACGGTATATTCTTATTACATGGAGAAATGCTACCTGAATCAGGTATGGCATTTGGTAAGAAATTATTTTTCGGAATGTACTTTACTATGACAGGCATACACGGTTTTCACATTATCATTGGTATTGGACTTATGATTTGGTTACTTAAACGTATTAATGCGGGTAAAGTAACACCAGAGCATCACATACTACATTGGAATATCGCACTATATTGGGACATCGTACACCTTATTTGGGTATTTGTATTTCCTTATTATTACATGATTGGGGCAGGAGGAGTTACAGGTGGACACTAATACTATAGATTATAAAAAAGAAAGAGTTGCGTACTATAAGGTACTTATAGGACTATTACTTTTAACAGCAGTCACATTTATACAACCACATTTGTTTATGACAGAGTCTACATTTTTAGCGCAAATGTCTATAGCTGTGGTTAAAGCATGGTTGATCATTATGTATTATATGCACTTGAAAGGTGACAGTCTTATCGGAGTTATGGGGATTTTTTCACTTTTTATTGTTGCAACATTTATGGTTATCATTCTTGGCTTTGATGTGCCCAATTTTCAATATGGAACTGAGAGTCATATCACAGGTCCAGCAAGTGCAGGGGTTGAACATGCAACGCCTGCTCATCACTAAGGAGTAAAAGTATGGATGTAAATAACACCCTACAAGGTTTTAATTCAATGGCAGCAACCTTTTCTGCCGATTTTGATCAAGCATTTTGGATAAACTTTTGGATATCTGTAGTACTTGGTTTAACAGTACTTGTCCCAATGTTCTATTTTGCTTGGAAATATAGAGAGAGCAATGTGAAAGATGAAGATATCGTCAACTTATCACACAACACGCCACTTGAGATAGCTTGGACTTTAATTCCAACTGCTTTGATGATGGTTCTTTTTTATTATGGATACTCCTCTATGAAAACACTTAGAACGATGCCAGCTGAGAGTGAAAGTATAGTTATAAATGTTGAGGGTAGTAAATGGAAATGGAGATATGAGTATCCTCCAAATAAAAATGGATTCGTACATAAACTTGGTGGAGCATATACTAAACCTGTATTGGATGAGAATGGAAAAATGGTCAAAAAAGGAACAATGGGGAAATCTGCACTCTATGTACCAGTTGATACGAATATCATTTTACATATGACAGCACCAGTTGATGATGTGATTCATGCATTTTTCGTACCAGCATTTCGTATGAAAGAGGATGTGGTTCCTGGTCGTGTGACAAAACAATGGTTTAATGCTAGTAAATTAGGTGAATATGAAGTTGAGTGTGCCGAGTATTGTGGTACGGATCACGCATATATGTACTCTAGAATTGTTGTACTTCCAAAAGATAAATATGCGGAATGGTTCAACAGTAATGATGACACACCTAAGGGTAATTATGCAAATTCTGGTGATGCATTACTACAACAACACGGATGTAAAAGTTGTCATGCTGTCACAGAAGACAAGAGACTTGTTGGTCCTACACTTAAAATAAGAAGATTGACTAAAGAGCAAGTATTAGATGTGATTGATAATGGTCAAAACAAACTTGGATATCCTATGGGTGCAATGCCGGAAGGATTGGCAAAGGGGAAAGATGCTGAAGAGATTGCTGCTTACGTGGCTGGTGGTATGAAAGGTGAAAAACCTGCCTCATTTGCTGCTTGTAGTTCATGTCATGGTGAAGATGGTAAAGGTATGGGTGGTATGTCACCAAGTCTTGTGCATTATGACGTAAATCTTTTGAGCAATGTATTGAAACATGGTAAAGAGGGTATGATTGGTACCATGCCGGCATATCCATATATTACAGATGAAGAGGTTGAAGCAATTGCTAAGTATCTAGATAGCATCAAATGATAAAAGATTTTTTTATTGTTACCAAGTTTGTCCTCTCTTTTGCGGTGAGTCTTTCCGCACTCTTTGCCTATGTCATGGCAAAGGGAGAGGTAGGGTTTGATATGATACTTGCTACCTTCTCTGTACTCCTTGTGGCTATGGGTGTTTCAGCCCTTAACCAAGTCCAAGAGCATAAAGAAGATTCCAAGATGGAAAGAACGAAAAATAGACCTATTGCTGCGGGACGTATGACACCTCGTACAGGCTATATTATCTCTGCAGTTTTGGTACTGCTCTCTATGCTACTTATCTATACGCTTTTGGGACTCACCGGCATAAACTTTTTTATGTTCGCGTTTATTTGGTATAACTTAATGTATACACCGCTCAAGAAAAAGTCAGCTTTAGCCGTGGTACCTGGTGCTATACTTGGTGTTATCCCTCCTGCTATTGGCTGGATGGTGGCAGGTGAGAGCTTGATGACTTTAGAGTTTATGGCATTAGGAATTTATTTCTTTATCTGGCAGGTACCTCACTATTGGCTACTTGTGATGCTTTTTCATGGGGATTATAAAGATGCTGGTTATCCAACAGCTATGCGACTATTTGGGCAAGGAAGCTTACAGAGACTTACTTTTGTTTGGTTGGTATTTACTATACAAGCAGGTGTATTTTTAGTTTTTGTATTTGAGCCATATACAACAACCATTATTTTGAGTATCTTGATTGGCATTTGGGCATTTGTCTCTTCGCTAGAGCTACTAAAAGAAAGTTTCAAGCTTGTTAATGCACGTTCAGTATTTTGGAAGATAAATGCAGCTTTTTTAGGTATTATCATTCTTCTAAGTGTTGACGAATATATCAAGCACCATATCTAATAAACTAGTCAAAGCAAATGCTTTGGTTTGAATCTCTATAATACTTCCATTATTTCATCTTAAGGATTTTTTATGAATGAAGAAAACTATTCACTCAAGACCATACTCAATGCCGTGTCTAAAACCAATAATTCTGGCACTAAAAAAAGACTCATTTTTGATCAGTCAGAGCTCAAGGGTATTGGGGCTAAATGGATTATTGCATTTTTTATCTCTTTACCTATATTGTTATATATAGGTATATTTAATGAAACGATGTTTAATATGTTAGGGATTGCTCAGGCTATTATTTTTTATGTTGTGTTTTTATCTATGGTAATGATTTTTATCATTGCCATGACTTTTATAAATAACAATAAAGTATTAAGACAAGTAAATCCATCTTGGGAAAAGATTTTCCCTGATATCGATTTAAAACTTGCATTAGCATCTGGAGGTACGCCTTATAAAGATTTTTTTATGCACTATGACAAAGCCATAGAACAAAAGTTAGAGGGTGCTGCATTAGAAAAACATATGAAAGAAGCTTTTAAGGTGATGCAAGAAGAGAATGCAGACTTGCTGGCCGCTATGAATACTAGAAGATAAGGAAAAATATGTTTTTATTTAGATTTTTAATGTTGCTATCATTGCTATTTACTTTTACACAGGCAAGCGAAAAGTTATGTCTGGAAAATAACGCTAGTGCTTGTTATAACTATGCACTTCCTTTGGTTACTGGCGAGAATGCTAAGGTACAAGACATGAGAGAAAAAGGACTTGAATACATGCGTAAATCATGTGTCCTTGGGTTTACTAAGGCCTGTGATGTAATGGGTGAGAATTATTATAAAGATAAGAGTTACATGGCAGCACGCCCATACCTAGAACAGTCATGTAAACGTGGTCTTAAAACGGCTTGTGAAGCTGTAGGCGTTATATATAGAGATGGACATGATGTAAGACAGAGTGACGTAAAAGCAAGAGAATATTTCGAAAAGGCTTGTGAGCTTGAGAGTGGAGATGCTTGTTATAATGTAGCCATCATGTATAGAGGAGGCTTTGGCGTTGAGAAGTCTCGTGTGAATGAAAAGGCTTTTTATAATAAGTCATGTACAAAAGGACTCAAGGCAGGTTGTGATAGATTTACGGAACTTGACAATGAAGACAAAGGTATAGACACAGGTATTTTTGCTACGATTAAAGCTTGGTTTAACTAGTTTTTATAAACAATAAAGAGTAATATACTCTTTATTTTATCAAATAAATTGATTGAACTTTGAATAAACATGGTGGTTTTTATTGCTTTAATGTTCCGTCATGACCGTCTATATGTCACAATTTTTACAAATTGAACACTTCTTGACATAGATTAAGTATTTGACTTTAAAAAAATCTTATAATTATTATTGAGTATTGTAAAGTTTACAATATATATTTATATAAGGGGGTATGTATGCAATCAAATGCAGCATTGGAATATGATTATTCATTGGCAAAAAAGTTTACGTTTCTAACTATTTTGTTTGGAATATTAGGTATGGTAGTAGGTACACTCATTGCGGCTCAACTAGCATTTCCAGAATTAAACTACTTGTTAGGCGAGTATGGGACATTCTCAAGATTAAGGCCTGTTCATACAAATACAGTAATATTTGGATTTACAGTTTCTGGAGTATTTGCCACATGGTTTTACCTTGGGCAAAGAGTATTAAAAGTTTCTATGGCTGAATCAAAATTTTTGATGGTACTTGGAAATATACAGTTTTGGCTTTACTTTATAGGAGCACTTGCTGCTACAGTTTCTCTCTTACTTGGTTACACAACAGCAAAAGAGTATGCACAGTACGAGTGGCCATTTGATATTGTTGTTGTACTTGTATGGGTACTTTGGGGTGTAAATATGATGGGACTCATTGGGATTAGAAGAGAAAAAGCGCTTTATATCTCGGTATGGTATTATCTCGCATGTTTCTTGGGTATTGCTATGCTTTACCTTTTTAACAACATGGAAATCCCTACATACTTTACTTCTGGAGGCTTAGGTAACCCTTTACATTCAGTCTCTATGTATGCAGGAACAAATGATGCCCTCGTACAATGGTGGTATGGACATAATGCGGTTGCTTTTGGATTTACTGTACCAATTGTTGGTATGATTTACTACTTCCTCCCAAAAGAGTCTGGACAAGCTATCTACTCATATAAGCTTTCTTTGCTTTCTTTCTGGGGATTGATGTTTGTTTACCTTTGGGCTGGTTCTCACCACCTCTTATGGTCAACAGTTCCAGACTGGATGCAGACTATGGGTTCAGCGTTCTCTATAGTCCTTATCTTGCCATCATGGGGTTCAGCTATTAACATGTTGCTTACCATGAAAGGCGAGTGGAATCAGTTAACTGACAACCCACTCATTAAGTTTATGGTACTAGCTTCTACATTCTATATGCTTTCAACCATTGAAGGCCCTATCCAAGCGATACGTTCAGTTAACGCCATAGCACACTTTACAGACTGGATTCCTGGACATGTGCATGATGGTGTGCTTGGTTGGGTTGTCTTTATGATAATGGCAGGTATCTTCCATATGGCACCGCGTATGTTTAAAAGAGAGATTTACTCTAAGAAACTGATGGAAGCACAATTTTGGCTTCAAACTACTGCGGTTGTACTATACTTCACCTCTATGTGGATTGCAGGTATTACGCAAGGTATGATGTGGAGGGCAGTAGATGAGTATGGTAACTTGATGTATTCATTTATAGATACCGTAACGGTACTTCATCCATACTACGCAATTAGAGCACTTTCAGGTGTGATGTACCTCACAGGGTTCCTCATGTTTGCTTACAATATATATAAAACTATGACTGCAGGTAGAGAGCTATCTGAAGAACCACAGTTTAGAACGCCTATGGCTTAAGGGAGGAAGATATTATGTTTCATTGGTTAGAAAATAATCCATTTTTTATGGCAGCAGGTATATCCATCGTTATCTCTTTTGCAGGGCTTATAGAAATCGTACCAAACTTTGCACAGTCAGGTAAACCTTTGGTTGATATGAAACCGCGTACAGTACTTGAACTTGCAGGTAAAAATGTCTACATGAAAGACAATTGTTTGTCATGTCATTCACAAATGATTCGTCCTTTTAAATCTGAGACGGATCGTTATGGTAATTATTCACTCTCAGGAGAGTATGCATTTGATAGACCTTTCCTTTGGGGGTCTAAAAGAACTGGTCCAGATTTACATCGTATAGGTAACTATAGAACAACAGATTGGCATGAGGCTCATATGTTGAACCCACCTAAGATTGTACCTGGGTCTATTATGCCTGCTTATGATCATCAGTTTGAAAATATTGCAGATATAGAGACTGCTTATGCAGAAGCAGTTACGGTAAGAAATGTTTTTCATACACCGTACGGTCCTGAAATTAAAAAGGGTCGTGAAGCATGGGATGCACATAAACCAAAAGTACTTGAAGATGCAAAAAAGATTGCAGCTGATATGAAAGATGAAAGAGTAAAAGCAGCTATAGCTGAAGGTAAAGTCCCTGAAGTTGTAGCCCTTATTGCTTATCTTAACAGTTTAAAGTAAGAGAGTATAAAATGGATATGGATCTTAGAAACTTACAAGGTTATGCGAGTTTCTTCATGACCCTTTTTCTAGTGATCATGTTATATGGGTATATTATACACCTGTATAGATCGGAAAAAAAAGGTGAGCGGGATTATGAAAAATATGGGCGTATTGCACTCGATGACGAGATAGACTCTACACCTGTAGAAGACAAACCTGCAGGGAAAAGACACATTAAGGAGGAGGAGAAATAATGAATGGATTAATGATAAAAGCATTGGCATTTTCAGCAGTTTTAATGATAGCAACAGTATATGTAGTTATGAACCTAGACATAGATATCACAGGTGACTCTGTAAATGCGATTACGATGGCAGGGGCTTTAGCAATTGCAGTACTCACTGGAGCAGTTTCTGCCAAGTATATCAACCAAATGAAAACAGATACAGTAAGTGGTGAACTTGCAGATGAAAATTGGGATGGTATTGGTGAGTACAAAAATGAACTTCCATCTGGATGGGCGTACACATTTCTGGCTGTATTTATATGGTCAATGTGGTATGGTTTCTTTGGTTACCCTATTAACGCATACAGTCAAATAGGTGAATACAACGAAGAAGTACTAGCGTATAATGCAAAGTTTGAAGAAACGCATAAAAATGCAGATAAAGCTACACTACAAGAAATGGGTGAGTCCATATTTTTAGTACAGTGTCAGCAATGTCATGGAGTAACGGGTGACGGACTTTCAGGTCGTGCTCAAGACTTTACAGTAAGAATGTCTAAAGAACAAGTTTTAGATGTGATTAACAATGGTTCTAACCAACTTGGGTTTGCTATGGGTGCTATGCCTCCAGGTATGGCAAGTGGTAAAGATGCTGAAGACATTGCAGCGTATATAGCTGGTGGTCTTAAAGGTGAGGCACCTGCATCATATGCCGCATGTACTTCATGTCATGGAGCAGATAGTAAAGGGAATAATGGTATGGCTCCTAACCTAGTGACGTACGATGATGCATTACTTAACCATACATTACAAAATGGTAAAAAAGGTGTGATTGGTAAAATGCCGTCATTTAAGACACTTATTACCCCAGTACAAGAAAAAGCATTGACTGTATATATTCAGTCATTGTCAAATTAAGGAGTTAACATGGCAGAAAATACAAAAAGATCAGTATTTGGATTTCATGGTGTTTTTGGGGTTCTTATTTCTATTTTTGGGCTTCTCTTTATATGGGCAGTGCTTATGTCCCAAGCAATTGTAGTTCAACAAGATGCAGCACATAATCCCTATGATCCCGCACCTATTAGAGATATAAACAATGTTAAAATGAGATCAGTAGATAATAAAAACTTTGCATTTCAACCTAAAAAGGATAAATAATGATTAAATATATGGATAAAGTACTTATAGCGTGTTTGTTGTTTGCAGCGGTTGCAGCGATGTATTTGTCAATTACAAAAGTACACTTATTATACGTTGGTTAAGTATGTATAAAGTAAAGTCAAGGGTTGGCCTTACTATAAGGCCTTTCCTCATACTTGCTTTGATGCTATTTCCTCTGCAACTTAGTGCCACACAACTTCTTAAAAATGACCTCTTAAAACTTGAGGTAGTAGAACTCATCGATAGCATTGGTAAAGAACTTTCGGCTAAAACAAATGTCAATAGCTATGTGATAGCAACAAACGAACATTTTCCTCAAGGGTTTAACTTAGTAGAGTATAGTAAACAATATGAATCAAATATAGCCGAACCATATGTGATATATGTATTTGCTCCTTTTGCAACCATAACTAAAAATACAAAAGCACGTGGACGTGTTGGGATTATACCTTCATCGAATGAAGTTCGTGCGCTTTATGATTATGATGATGTAAGAGACGCAGGTATAGATATAGTGGCAATTAAAGACTCCAATACGGACGAAGATAAGTTCAATATTGGTGTATTGCAAGCATATTCTGTACTGGCAGATAATATTGCAAAAAGTAAAGGCGTAACATTAACCAAAACCATTCCTGACGAAATGGGTACCATGGTTATTATACTAAGAATACTTATATATAGTGGTACAGCGATATTACTTTGGATATTTGTATTAAGACCTTTTTGGTTAAGGAAAAAAAATGGGAAAAAATAATAAAAAAACGTATTGGCCACATATGATTGTAGGTTTTTTACTTTTGGCTTTGACATTGAGTTTTTGGACGGTAAAGTCAGCTTCCTCACTACCTGTGCAAGAAGTGAATGACTACATGATGAAATACCAGCAGGCTGATATACATATTAATGATATATTGAAAAAAAAATCAGCGTTTGACGCTTTATATAAGATAGAGATAAAAGATACTGAAACTATGGTAATGATGGATAATGTAAATTCAAAACTACCACAGCCTAACGTCATCAAACTTTTAAAAGGTAAGAATACTTTTACCTATCATGTACAACTAAATGAAGGGACTATTGTAAAAGACGCCAATGTTAGTTTTTTACTTACGCGACCACATACAAGAGTAGATGATATCATGATAGAAAATGTATCTTTTAAAGATGGTGCTTATAAAGTTACTGTTGACATCCAAAAAGAAGGACGTTATACGCTACAGTTTAGGGCTATGATAGATGAAAATACTATTGGGTATTTACAACTTCCTGCATACTTAAAACTCTAGAACTATGTTAAGAGCTTCCCTTTTTACTTAAAAGGTGTGGTGAAAACCATACCCTATAAGTGATTATGTTATAATTTATCCATGAACGAACTCCACATCTACCCAACTTCCAGAGCCTTACGAACCATAAGTCAAAAGCAAAAAACACAAGATGCCTTCTTGCCCACTCTCATGCGTATGGATGAGTTTGAACAACGTGCCATACTCCTAGAAAACAAAATACAGATAGACCCTTTGCAACGCATCTTACTTTTGCGGAAGGCTGCGAGTTTTGATGCTTTTGAGGACTTGAAGTTAGACCTTTCCTTGGTACGTTTTTTTACCAAGAGTGATGCTTTGTTTAAGTTCTTTGAAGAGTTGGCAGGAGAAGGTGTAAGCTTTGATACTTTAGCTGAAGCAGATGCCTATGCAGAGTTTGGCACGCACCTAGTGATACTGGAAAGACTACTCTTAAACTACCATACGCTACTTGAAACTAAAGGTTTGACAGACAAAGCGTTTATCCCTAGTAGTTACATACTCAATGAAGGTTTTTTAAGTGGCTATGAAAAGATAGAGATACATTTGGAAGGGTATTTGAGTCACTTTGAGTTGGCACTCTTAGAAGAGATTTCAAAACAAGTAGCACTTACGCTTCACTACAGTACAAGCAAGTTCAATATGAAGATGCAAGAGCGTTTTGAGACTTTAGGTATTAAGCTACCCAATAACAAACACACACAATTCTCTTTATCCACCAAAGAAGTCCTAGAAGTAATAAATAATGATGACAGTGTAGATGCACAAGTCTACGCAGTGGAAGAACGCCAAGAGCAGATAGCCATTGCCTTTAAAGAGATAGAACAAATGGTACACTCTGGCATAAGTCCTGAAGAGATAGTTCTCATCTTACCTGATGAAAGTTTCAAAGAACACTTCACACTTTTTGACAAGCAAAACAACTTAAACTTCGCCATGGGGTACGACTATAGCAATGGTCGTGTTTATAAGTCTTTAGAGGCACTCTATAGGTATTGGCAGAGTAGAGATGATGAGAGTAAAAAGTTACTGGAACGCTATGGCTTTAATGTAGAAACATTGGATATATTATTTAATATAAAAAAGATTAAGGCTGGAGATTTTTTTGCTGTCATTGATGGGATAGGGTTACATGAAAGCCCTTTGCTTGATGGCGAAAAGAAAGAGAAGTTTAATGAGCGTGTTTATGAAAAGTACTTACATTTCATCAAAGTACTAGAAAACGAAGAGATGTCACTGACCGAGTGGCTCTTTTTGTGGCTAAAGTCTCTTAGTAAAGTCACGATGGATGATGTACGTGGAGGATTGGTCACAGTGATGGGTGTGTTAGAGACCAGGGGGGTAAGCTTTGAAGGTGTGGTCATCGTAGATTTCAACGAAGGTGTAGTCCCCGCTACATCGAGTAAAGACCAATTTCTTAACTCGCAAGTAAGAGCCTTTGCCAACCTACCTACAAAACACGACAGAGAAGCTTTGCAAAAGCAGTACTATAAACGCCTACTAGAACAAGCCAAAACAGCCGTTATACTTTATAGTACATCAGATAACAAACTGCCTTCGAAGTTTCTTTATGAACTAGGCTTAGGCGAAGCCACACAGGTGCAAGTACAGTTTGATTTGCTCTACAGTGAAGAGAGTCAGATACAAGCACAGAACGATCCTGTAGTTGAAAGCTTTGAGGCTACTGCGATAACATGGTCTGCCTCACGTTTGAAGACCTACCTAGAGTGCAAACGTAAGTACTACTACCGTTACTTCCAAAAGCTACAAGCAAAGCAAGACGATGAGCTAAATGAGGGTGCATTTTTACATTCACTTTTAGACCACTTGCATAGAGAACATGATAGCTATACCAGTAAAGAAGAGATGCAAAAAAACATAGATATATTGCTAGATAAGCTACTACCATACGATGATGCCTCAACCAACTACAAAAAACTTCTCTGGAAAGCCAAACTAAAAGGCTACGTTGAGTCACAGATAGCACACTTTAATGCCCAGTGGAAAGTAGTAGAGAGAGAAAAAGAGTTCTCGGGTGAGATAGGCGGACTTAGGTTCAACGGACGCATAGACCGCATAGACCAAAACCCTACGCACACTTTAGTGCTAGATTACAAAAGCGGCAGCACCAAAGAAGCCCAAAAAACCAAAAATCTAGAGACCTTAAACGACCTACAAATGAGCATCTATCACCACCTACTAAGCCCAAAGTACCCCAACATCACCTTGGCATTTGTGAAGCTCTTTGAGGGTGGGGAGATAGAAGAGATAACAGCACTCGAAGAAAAAAATGAAAGACTCTCAGAAGTCATCATAGAACTCAAACAAACCAAGAGTTTCGTGGCTGAGATGTGTGAAGACTTGCAGCGGTGTAAGTGGTGTGAGTTTACGTTGATGTGTGGGAGAGGGGAGTATGTGTGAGATTTAGTACGCCATTGACTTATAAAAAACTTTTCACTATAATAGTCTTATGGAAAT
>Ga0256840_1001187_pt1 | contig 24960 bp, 20 predicted proteins | sample 355202metaG_FD_185969 | JGI IMG/M metagenome (GOLD analysis project Ga0256840, IMG submission 185969) | Hydrothermal vent microbial communities from Mid Atlantic Ridge, Atlantic Ocean - 355-202 | ecosystem: Environmental > Aquatic > Marine > Hydrothermal vents | place: Atlantic Ocean: Mid...
TATTCTGTCGCGATTTCTGGTGATACAGTTGTCATTGGAGCCATGGGGCACGCTGTTTCCGGAAACAGTGAGCAGGGGACTGCCTGTGTGTTTGTCAGACCGTCCGGCGGCTGGACAGACATGGCGGAAGAGACGGCTGATCTTAAGGCAAGTGACGGCGCAGAGAATGAGCACTTTGGTCGTTCTGTTGCCCTCTGGAAAGATGATATAGTCGTTGGGGCCGATGCCGCAGGACCTGGAGGGAGAAATTTTCAGGGAGCGGTGTATGTCTTTCATAAACCGGACACCGGCTGGGCCAATCATGCCACCCTGACTGAAAACGCAAAGTTGATGGCCAGTGACGGGGATGAATACGATTATCTCGGGAACTCCGTCGATATCCAAGGAAATACAGTTGTTGCCGGTGCCCCTGGATTTCATGCAACAGGGCAACAAGATCTCGGCGCTGCCTACGTTTTTCAGAGATCCGGGTCCGACTGGGTAGATATGGAGGAAACAGCAGAATTACGGGCCGATGATGCGATGTCTGACGACCGTTTCGGTTCGTCGGTCGCCATTGATGACAACACTGTTGTCGTTGGGTCACCATACCATAACTATTCAGGAACTTCGAGTAACGGGTTGCCATTTGTGGTTTTCAACATGGGGGCGGTCTATGTTTTCGAAAAACCCTCGGGCGGCTGGCATGACATGCGTACAGAGGCACTGCTCCTTTCCCGTGACGGTGAGGCCGGGGACCATCTGGGCAGCTCTGTCGCCATCTCCGGCACGACCATTGTTGCCGGGGCGCCAGACCATGATATCAACAGCAACGATGACCAGGGTGCAGCCTACGTGTTTCAGCACAGGAAGCAAAGCCCCTGGCCCATGCTGCTTTCGGCAGTTACCTCCCATGTCGGTCGTATTGTCGCCGGGAATGCGGCGGCAGGGCACCCGACCTCAGGCGATACCAGCACCCACCGCCTGTTCATCGGCAGTCTGGAGCTCTGGTACACCACCTCGGTGATACCCCATATTGATGCGGACATGATATCCTTCTGCTATGTCCGGATGCCGGTGGTCAGCGACACCGGGACACTCTATTGCCAAACCGGCAACCTCCGCTATGACAAGACGGAGATCGAAGGTGATAATAAGATGCGTCGGGCCGCTTCCATCGTCTTCAGCCCCGTTGGCACCTGCAGCAGAAGCCGGCACATCTGTACAGTGGAACCCACCGGCAATGGCAGCGAAACGATATGGCAATGGTACCGGGTCGGTGCATCCTGGCGCCCGGTTCCCGGAACGCCGGTCACCATACCCGTTACCTGGTTCGACAACCCTTTGTATTTCGGCAACATGAACCTTGTTGACGGCGGGTGCGATTACCGCGATGTCAGCACCGGCGGTGGAGGTGTGTATTATGGCCTCTGTCTGGTCCATCGTCCGTGACCGGTCCGGATCGGGTCTGTGCAATATGGCAGACCGTATCGGGCAGGCGAGCCAGGATTTTGAACAACTGACCAGTAACCGTTCACTGCTATCGGCGACCGTTTTGAATTACCAGTAATTTTGGAAAAAGTTCAGCGGTGCGCCAGTCAGGTGTGATCGCGGCTGGCCGACAGGTAAGCGAGCGCAGGGAGACTTCGATAGCCTATCCATGCGGACAGGCACGACCGTGCAAAGAGGTACGCGAAGACTCCGTACAGTCCCTGCGAGCGCTTACAGACCGAAGCTCCAATCAGCGGTTCCATTCCCTGGTCGAATCAGGTATTCTCTGTGGGCGTGACATGGCCTTTTTTCCCACAGAGATACATCTTCATGACGACCCGCTGGAACATAGCCGATGTCCTGGACCTGGAGTACCTGCTGGCCCTGGACGGGGAGGAGGACCCGAACCTGCTGGCCGGGCGGGACCGGTCAATTTTCCTGGAATCTGCCGAAACCGGCCAGGGCCGGGAGACGGCTGAGCCCGGCCCCATCCTCCTGCAGTGGCTGCGGCAGCGGCGCCGGCTCCTGGCGGCAGAGGATGGTACGGACACGGTGCTGCCCGGACGGCTCTGGCAGGAGGTATATCGGCTTGCGCGACTCCTGGCCCTGCTTGCCGGGCTGGTCTTCGGCGGCGGCCTGGCCTATTCCTTTCTCTCCTACACCGGTGTCCGGCCGGTCAACGTGGCCCTTTACTTTGCAGGCTTCATCCTCTCCCAGCTCACACTGCTCCTCCTGATCGCCGTGACCGCGCTCTACCGGATCCTGTTCCGGCGCGGCCTGCAGTCGTCCCTGCTTTATGGCCTGCTCGTCCGCCTCCTTGCCGCAGCCGTTCTGCGGCTGAAAGGGGCCGTGCTTCGGCGACTGGATGGCCGCCGGCGCCTCAGCCTCCAGGCGGCCCTTGGCAGCGGCCGGATGCGGCTTCATGCCCACGGCGGGCTGTTGTTCTGGCCGGCCTTCATCCTGGTGCAGCTCTTTGCGGTCGGTTTCAACACCGGTGTCCTGGGTGCCACCCTGCTCAAGGTGGCCACCGCCGATATCGCCTTTGGCTGGCAGTCGACCCTGCAGGTGGGCGCGGCAACCGTGGCCCGCCTGGTCCGGCTGATCGCTCTGCCCTGGTCCTGGTTCGTGCCGGCCCACATCGCCTGTCCGTCCCTGTCCCAGGTGGAGGGTAGCAGGATGGTGCTCAAGGAGGGAATCTACCACCTGGCCACCGCCGACCTGGTCTCCTGGTGGCCCTTTCTCTGTCTGTCCGTGGTCTTTTACGGCCTGCTGCCCAGGATCTGCCTGCTGGTTGCCGGCCATTTGGGCCTGCGGCGGGCCCTTGACCGGCTCTCCTTTGATTCTCCTGCCTGTCGCCGGCTCCTGCGCCGGATGCTGACCCCGACCCTCAGAACCGGGACCGGCGAGGACCAGGCCGCAGCCACCGCGGACAGCCCCCGGCCGGTGGAGAAAGCGACCCGCCGGCAGACAGGAGCAGGAGGCCGGGAGCCGGACCTGGCACCGCTGACCGGGGAAGAGGACGGGGCAGGGAAGGAGGCCGGGCAGGCTGCGGGCCGGGAAAAGGCGCAGGGAAGGGAAGCCGCCGTGGCAGGTCCGGAGCCGCACCGGACGACGACCCTCCTGGTCCTGGTACCCGATGAACTCCAGGACCACTGTCCCCGCTCTCTGCTCGATGACCTGGTCCGGGAACGGACCGGTGCCAGCCTCGGCAGGGTTCTTGTCATGGGCGGGGAAGACGAGGATCCGGAGGCCCTGCTGGCCCGTATCCGTAACCGGTGTGCCGGATCCGGCCCGGATGGGATCCTGGTCATCCAGGAGGCCTGGCAGCCCCCGATCCGGGAGTTCATGGTCTTCCTTGCCGGGCTGCGCGAACTGCTCGGGCCGGGTGGAGTGGTGGTTGTGGCCCTGGTGGGGAAACCTGCACCCGGCGGTCTGTTCGCCCCGGTGAGGCCGCTGGACCGGGAGATCTGGCAGCAGAGCCTGGCTGCCCTGGCCGTCCCGGGTCTGGAGGTCATGGAAGTGGTGAGGTCATGAGCCGCGCAGATGTTCCGGAGTTCGCCGTGGTCGGCCATCCCAACGAGGGCAAGTCCTCGGTGCTGTCCACCCTGGCCGAGGATGACTCGGTTCGTGTCAGCCCGGTTCCGGGTGAGACCACCGAGTGCCGGACCTTTCCTGTGGTCATCGACGGGCGCGAGGTGATCCGTTTTGTCGATACGCCGGGATTCCAGAATCCGCGTCGGGTCCTGCAGTGGATGCGGAGATACCGGGGACCGGATGAGCGGATGCTGGAGGATTTCATCGTCACCCATGCAGGCGATCCCGACTTCCACGACGACTGCGAGCTGCTGACCCCGCTGCGCGACGGGTCCGGGGTCATCTTCGTTGTCGACGGCTCGCGGCCGGTACGCAACGTGGACCGGGCCGAGATGGAGATCCTGCGGCTCACCGGCCGGCCCCGGATGGCGATCATCAACTGCAAGGAGGAAGACACCTCCTGGCTTGAGCAATGGCGGAGCGAGTTCAGGAAACATTTCAATGCAATTCGCATCTTCAACTCCTGTCGGGCCACCTATGCCGAACGGATCGAGCTGCTGGAAAGCCTCAAGGCCATAGACCAGGAACTGCAGCAGGTCCTGGAGCAGGTGATCACCGCCTTCAGAAAGGACTGGGCGGCGCGCAATGAGCGCACCGCGGCCATTATCGTCTCCCTGCTCGCCGATGCCCTCTCCTACAGGAAATCGGTGGCGCTGCGCCGGGAGGTGGACGAAGAGCGGATCAGGCAGCGACTTCACGACGAGTATGTCCGCTTCGTGGCACGACTCGAGGAGCGGGCCCATGGACAGATCCGCAGCCTCTTCCGGCACAACATCTTTGACTGCCGGCTGCCGTCCCAGTCGATTCTGCACGAGAACCTGGCCAGCACCCGCACCTGGCAGTTCCTCGGCCTGAACCCGAAACAGCTCATCGTGGCCGGGGCCGTGGGCGGCGCCGTCATCGGTGCCGGCGTGGACGTGGCTGCGGCTGGAATCAGTTTTGGTGTCTTTTCCGCCATTGGCGGCGTGCTCGGTGCGGCCGGCACAGCCATGCGGGGCCGGGAACTGCTTGCCGGCACCCGCCTGCTGGGCATGCGCCTGGACCGTGAAGAACTTCGGGTCGGGCCGGTGATCAATATCCAGCTTCTCTACGTTCTCCTCGACCGGGCCCTGCTCTTCTACCGGCACATCATCAACTGGGCCCACGGCCGGCGCGATTACGACCGCTGCCAGCTTCCCGGCGGTCAGGCCGGGGCGCGGCATGGTTTCACCACCACCTGGGACCGGCAGGCCCGGCAGGTCTGCGAACGGTTCCTCAGGGCCATGCAGGAGGAGATGGCCGGGGAAAGGCCGCAGGCCATGGCGGATCTGCAGGACCTGGTCATGAAGGTGCTCGGGGAGATCTCGCGGGACCGGGCCCGGACCGGGTCGGAGGAATAGGGGGTATTGCGGCCTGATGGCCGGTAATAGTTCACCGCTATCGGCAACCACATAAAAATACAGATACTTTTACGATGGCCGGGGATCAGGCCGATGCGCGGTCCTGTCCGGCCTCCAGCACCTCGCGGACGCGCAGGGAGAGTTCCTCCATGGAGATCGGTTTCTGCAGGTAGGCGCGGATGCCCGTGGCCTGGTGCTGTTCCTGGTTCAGGGCGGCGGAGTAGCCGGTACAGAGGATGACCGGCTGGCCGGGACGGATCTGCATGATCTCGGCCGCCAGTTCGATGCCGGTCATGCCGGGCATGGTCATGTCGGTGATCACCAGGTCCCAGGTCCCAGGCCCCGGGCTCCCGGGCAAACGCTGCCAGGGCCGTCTCGCCGTCGGCAAAGGCCGCCACCCGGTAGCCGCAGGTGGCCAGGTATTCCCGGAGCAGGGCCCGGATCATGGGCTCGTCATCCACCAGCATGATCCGCTCCCGGCCGCCTCCCCCGATTCGGGGCACCTCCCGCTCACCGGCACCTGTCGCCTCCCCGGTCTCGGCGGCCGGCAGGAAGATACGGAACAGGGAGCCCTCGCCCGGTCTGCTGTGCACGGTTATCCTGCCCTGGTAGCTCTCGACGATACCGTGGACCATGGCCAGGCCCAGCCCGGTCCCCTTGCCCTGTTCCTTGGATGTGAAATAGGGCTCGAAGATCTTGGCCCGGGTTTCCTCGTCCATGCCACAGCCCGTGTCCCGCACCTCCAGCAGCACGTAGCGGCCCGGGGCCAAGTCCGGAATGGCGGCCACCGAGTTGCCGCCCACGGTGACGTCCCTGAGGGTGATCCGCACCGTGCCGCCTACCTCGCCGAGGGCATGGTAGCTGTTGGTGCAGAGATTCATCACCACCTGGTGGATCTGGGTGGGGTCGGCGAGGATGATGGCCGTGGAGTCGATCTCCTGCCTGATGTCGACGGTGGCCGGGATGGAGGATCGCAGCAGGCCGAGGGCTTCGATGACAATGTCGGCCGCCCGTATCGGCCGCACCTCGCGCGCCGCCTTGCGGCTGACGGTGAGGATCTGGCGGACCAGGTCGCGGGCCCGTTTGGCCCCTTCCAGGGCACGGGCCAGGTTGTTCATCAGTTGCCGGTTGTTCCCTGCCTGCGACTGGGCAAGCTCCAGGTAACCGAAGATGGCAAAGAGGATGTTGTTGAAGTCATGGGCAATGCCGCCGGCCAGGGTGCCGATGGCCTCCATCTTCTGTGCCTGGCGCAGGTTGTCTTCCATCTTCCTCTGCTCGGTGATGTCCTCGAGCATGCCCTCGATGTACTGCAGGTCACCGTCGGGTCCCGGGATGCCGCGGGCGTTGAGCGAGACCTGGAGGACATGGCCGGCCCGGTGGCGGAAGCGGGTGGTGAAGCGGCTGACCACCTCACCCCGGCGCAACCGGTTGATCAGCTCCTGGTGGTTCATGGGGTCGACATAGATCTGGCCAGCGATATCGGTACAGTTCCGCATCAGCTCCTCGGGCGAGTCGTAGCCGAAGATCCTGGCCATGGCCGGGTTGGCGGTCAGGAAGCGGCCGTTCACCGAGATCTGGAAGATACCCTCTTGGGCACCGTTGAAGATGGAGCGGTACTTCTTTTCTGACCGGGCCAGCTCTTCGTTCTTGGCAGCGATCTGCCGGGCCATGATGTTGACCTCGTGGGTGATGGCGGCCAGTTCCGTCTGCGGCGGCGCGGGCAGGGGATTGTCGTAATCGCCACTGGCAATGCGCCGGATACCCATGATCAGCCGCTCGAAGGGCCGGTTCAGCCAGTAGTGCAGGAAGAGGTTGACGCAGACAACCATGATGCCGATGATGACCAGGGTGAGCACAAGGGCCGTGCGGATGGTGTTCCGCCGGACGGTGAGGAGCTTGCCGTCGTTGAAGTAGAGCGAGACCGAGCCGATCTCCCGGCCGTCTTTTTTCAGGATCCTGGTCCGGCTCAGCTGCCATCCGTATTCGGGTCGCCGGTCGATGACTGTTTCGCCAAAGTCGGTACGCACGGTGATGCCGGCGATGTAGTCATTGCTCTCCAGGTAGACCCCGGCACTGTGGCGGATGGTCTGGTTGTCCAGGTTGAGGAGGGGAAAATAGAGGACATCGGCCACCTCGGCGATGAGCTGGCCGGCCCTGGCCTGCAGGTCCTGGGACAGGGAGCGGTTGGTGATCACGCCGTAGGAGATGCCCAGCAGGGCGACCACCAGAAGAACGGTCAGGGTCAGGCCGAGCACTATGTCGCGGGCCACGGTACGCCTGTTGAAAAATGGCAGGGAATGCAGGGGTATCGATCCGGAATCCTGATGTTTTCAGATCCGTCGGGAGAGGATGGGGACATCGGTTTTCTTCTCATTCTATCATAGAGGGTGAGCAAAAGGGTAACACAAAGTGAGAGCAGGCACCATGGAGAGGTGAGGTCGTCGTATATTGATTGTATTTTTCCCGGCCCGGGGGTAAGAGAGGAACAGTGAACAATTCCGGGTCGCTTCTATAACCATGAAGATATATTCTCCTCTTTTTTGCCTGTTGTTGCTGTTCAGCCTGCCGCACCATTCTGCCGCCGCCGAGGTGGAGGTGGTGACCGAGGAGTGGATTCCCTACAGCTTCACCGCCAACGGGCGGGTGGTCGGCATCTCCACCGAGAACGTCGAACAGGCCCTGCGGCGGGCCGGCATCTCCATGGCCGGGGGGCGGGTGCGGCTCATGCCCTGGGCCAGGGCCTACTACGAGGCACTGCACAAGGGGAATACCCTGATCTACACCATCCTGCGTACGCCGGAACGGGAGTCTCTTTTCAAGTGGGTAGGGCCGCTGGTGCCGGCGGACAGTTTCTATTTTTTCAGGCTCGCCGCCAGGGACGACATCCGGCTCCATTCCCTTGCCGATGCCCGCCGTTACCGAATCGGCATACTCAAGGAGAGCGTGCACGGCCAGTTCCTGCGCCGGCACGGTTTTGACGCCGCCAGTCTCGACCCGGTCTCCTACCAGTACCTGAACATGAAAAAACTGCTCAGCGGCCGCGTGGACCTGATCGTCGATGTCGAGAGAACGGTCCGCCTGCGGGCGGAAAAGCTCGGAGTGCCGTCTACGAAGTTTGTCAGGGCGCTCTTTCTCTTCCGGCGGGAATACTACATGGCCTTCAACCGTGATACACCGGATTCCCTGGTCCGGAAGGTCGGCCGGGCCCTGGAGACGATGCAAAAGGACGGCAGCGTGGAGCGGATCCTCTGCCGCTACAAGGGGCTCACTGCCGGGGAGGAAAGAGGTGGTCATTGATGCCGGCGAGGCGGTGCAGGTGGTTCTTGCCCGCCTGAAGAAGCTGCCGGTGGCCGGCAGCCTGGAACTGCAGACCTGGAAGCGGGACCGTTCCCTTGTCGTTGTCCGCGAGACGGACGGCATGGTGCTTGTGCTGGAAAAGGGGTTCAGGCAACAGGAATACAGGATGGAGACCGGTCGCCTGAAAAATCTGCTCAAAACCTTGCTCAGACGTGAATTTCCCCGCAGTCACAGGGTCCGGATGGTGATCCGGCAACAGTGACAGCGCTGTCGGCGCCTGCCGGATCAGACCGGTGTGGTGGTGAACCGGTGGATATACCAGTGTGCGGCCTTGTCCAGCCCGTCGCGGATGGAGAAGCGGGGATCGTAGCCCAGGAGTTCGCGGGCCTTGCTGATATCGGCCAGGGAGTGGCGGACGTCGCCGGCCCGGAAGTCGCGATAGACCGGTTCGGCGTCAGCGGCCTGCGGATGCTCCGGCGCCACCCGTTGCCGGATCAGGAGATAGAGTTCATTGAGGGTGGTGCGCTGGCCGAAGGCCACGTTGTAGACCTGGTTTGCAGCCTCTTCCCTGTCCGCTGTCGCGGCCATGATGTTGGCCTGGACACAGTTGTCGATGAAGCAGAAATCGCGGCTGGTTTCGCCGTCGCCGTTGATGTAGACGGTCTCGTCCTTGAGCAGGCCGGCGAACCACCTGGGAATCACCGCCGCATAGGCCCCGTCCGGGTCCTGGCGCTGGCCGAAGATGTTGAAGTAGCGCAGACCGATGGCCTTGAACCCGTAGGTCCTGGCAAAGACCTGCGCATAGAGCTCATTGACCAGTTTGGTCACCGCGTAGGGTGAGAGCGGGTTGCCTATCCGGTCCTCCTGTTTGGGCAGGTCGGGATGATCGCCATAGGTGGAGCTGGAGGCGGCATAGACGAACCGCCGGACCCCCGCATCCCGGGCCGCCACCAGCATGTTGAGAAAGCCGGAGATGTTGTTGGCATTGGTGGTCACCGGGTCCTCGATGGATCGCGGCACCGAGCCCAGGGCCGCCTGGTGGAGGACAAAGTCCGCCCCCCGGTAGGCCCGGTGGCAGGTGTCGATGTCGCGGATATCGCCCTCGATGAAGGTGAAGCGCTGCCACTGCTCATCGCTGACCAGGCCCCGGACCTCGTCCAGATTGTGGCGGAAACCGGTGGAGAAGTTGTCCAGGCCGATGACCTGCTGCTCCAGCCCGAGCAGGGTTTCGAGCAGGTTGGAGCCGATGAAGCCGGCAACGCCGGTGATGAGCCATGTCCGTGGGGTTTCGATGAGCTGCTGCTGTCGCTGCTGGTAGTCTGTCATGTCTGACCTTTGGCAAGAAGAAGTATGGCCGCTGGAATTGCCGCGGCCGGGAGCAGAGCGGAGAATTCTTCCCGTACTATGCCTTTGCCGCCCATGAATGTCAATCGGGAAACAGCGGCCACCGGCTCCGCCGGGGCAGGGAACAGCGGCATCCCCCGGCCGGTGTCCGGACAGCGCAAGATCATCCATGTCGACATGGACGCCTTTTTCGCGTCCGTGGAGCAGCGCGACAATCCGGCCCTGCGCGGCAGGCCGGTCATTGTCGGCGGCGACCCGCGTGGCCGCGGCGTGGTGGCCGCCTGTTCCTACGAGGCCCGGGTCTTCGGGGTCCATTCGGCCATGCCCTGTTCCCGGGCCCTGCGTCTCTGTCCGGAGGCGGTCATCGTCCGTCCCGACCATGGAAAGTACCGGCGGGTCTCGGCGGAGATCCGGGCGGTCTTTCACCGCTACACCGACCTGGTGGAGCCGCTTTCCCTGGACGAGGCCTATCTCGATGTGACCTGTAACCGGATGAACATCCCCTCGGCCACCTGGATTGCGGCACGAATAAAAAAAGAGATCCTGGCCGCCACCGGTCTCACCGCCTCGGCCGGGGTTTCCTGCAACAAGTTCCTGGCCAAGGTTGCCTCTGACATGGACAAGCCCGACGGCCTGACCGTGATCGAGCCCCACCAGGCACTGGCCTTCATCCACCGACTGCCGGTGGGAAGGTTCCACGGTGTGGGTAAGGTCACCGAAAAACGGATGCACGCCCTCGGTATCCGCACCGGCGCCGATCTCCACCGTTACGGCCGGGATGAGCTGGTGATGCTCTTTGGCCGTGCCGGTGCCTTTTTTTACGATATCGTCCGCGGCATCGATCCCCGGCCGGTCCGGCCCCGCCGTCAACGTAAATCCATGGGCGCGGAGACGACCCTGCGGCGCGACAGCGGGAACCAGCGGCTGATGGTGACGATCCTTGCCCGTCTCGCCGACCGGGTGGGTGCTGCCCTGGAGAGTCGCCGGAGCTGCGGCCGGACCCTGATTCTCAAGGTACGGTATGAGGATTTCACCACCGTCACCCGTTCCCGGACCCCGGGCTGCCTCTTCATGACCGCCGCCGACATCATGGCCCATGTCCCCGGCCTGCTCGCCGCCACCGAGGCAGGCCGACGAAAGGTCCGCCTGCTGGGCATCACGGTGACCAACCTGGTCAGGATCCCGGCCGGCCGGCCCTTGCGGCAGCTGGTTTTGCCGTTTCATGATCCGAACCGCCTCTCCGGCAGGGTGTCGGTTCAGTAAGAGCGCACTGCTGTCGGCGACCCGATGGCAATTGCGCTGTTTCCCTTGGGCCCCTGTTCGGGTACAATGGGCGGGACCGGGGTGGCGTCTGCCGGGATGCCGGCGTATCATCTTGAGATAACATAAAAAGCGTATGTTCACAGAGATGCTGGCCGCCCTTGCGCGTGGCGAGGAGCCCGATCCGGTCCGGCTGCGGCAGCGGTTCCGGATCGCCCTGACCAAGAAACTGGCGGTGGTCAGGTTGCCGCCCGCCTTCTGGGTCCGGGATCCCAAGATCAATCCCCGTGCCGATCACCTGCTGTGGGCGGCCCTGCTCCTGGACGACCGGGAGGGGGTTGCTCTGGTTTCTTCGGTCCTTGCCCTCGAACTGAGCGAAAGCCGGAGGCAGGGCCCGGGAGCAGAGGAGATGACAGCGCGACTGGACGAACTGGCCGTCGAGCTGCTGCGCCTGGTGCCGGCGGAATGCCGGGGCCGGCTGCAACGGCAGGTGGAATGCCTTCTCGCTTCTTCCGCCATCGGCAACAGTGCGCAGGACCGGTAACCATGCCCATGCAGGAAGTCACATTCGGAATCGCCATGCTCCTGGCCGCCGGTCTGCTCTTTGCCAAGCTGGCGCAGCTGATTCGGCTGCCGTCTGTCACCGGTTTCATCCTGGCCGGGCTTGTTCTGGGGCCGTCCGGGCTGGGCCTGATCACCATGGCGACCATGGGGCACCGCCTGGACCATTTCACCCAGATCGCACTGATGCTGATTGCCTTCGGTATCGGTGAACATATCGAGCTGCGCCGTCTCGGCGACGTGGCGCGGGACGTGGGCTATATCTCCGTGATCCAGGCCCTGGGGGCCTTTGTCCTGGTCATGGCCGGAGTCCTCCTCGCCTCCCGGCTGCTGGGCGATCCCGAGATCCTGCCCCATGAACATCTGGTCCTGGCCCTGCTCCTGGGCGCCGTTGCCGTGGCCACGGCGCCTGCGGCCATTCTGCACGTGGTGCGGGAGCTGGGCGCCCGCGGTCCCCTCACCGCAACGCTCATGGCCGTGGTGGCCGTGGACGACGGCATCGCCATCATCATCTTCGGCATGGCCATGTCGGCGGCGCACCAGCTTGTCGGCCAGGAGCTCGGCCTTGGCCACACCGTGCTGGCCAGCCTGTATGAGATCGTCTTTTCCATCGGCATGGGCGTGGGCACGGGGCTGCTCATCGACCTGGTGCTCCACAAGCTGCATCGGCGCGGCGAGATGCTCACCGCCGGCCTGGCCCTGCTCCTTCTCTGCGGCGAGACCACCCGCATGCTCGGCCTCTCGCCGCTCCTGGCCGGCATGATGGCCGGCTTTACCATCATCAACCGGGCCGAACGGGACGTGCGCCTGTTCCGGGCCCTGAATGCCTTTGAACCGCCCATCTACGTGCTCTTCTTCACCCTGGCCGGGGCCCATCTCGACCTGGCGGCCCTGCGGCTGGCCGGCTGGATCGGCCTCATCTATTTTGTCGCCCGCATCATCGGCAAGTACGGCGGAACCTGGCTCGGCGGCCTGCTGTCCGGCGCTCCGCCCGTTGTCCGCAACTACCTGGGTCTGGCCCTGGTGCCGCAGGCCGGGGTGGCCATCGGCCTGGTCTTCATGATTACCAGCGATACACTGCTCGTCGGCTGGACCACCATTATCACCCCCGTGGTCCTGGCCGGTGTCGTCCTGTCCGAGCTGGCCGGCCCGCTGCTGGTCCATCTCACCCTGGAGAGGGCCGGTGAGACTGAGGAACGTGCCGCCGATCCCGAGTGCGGCAAACTGCGTGGCCGGGCCTGCGGAAGCTGGCTGCGCGGCCCCGACGGCGTCCGCCTGGCGCCATGGTCCTGGGAGCCGCTCCATCCGCCGGCAAATCCGGAAAGCGTGGTGGTCTTCGGCGCCTGCCACTCTGCCACGGCCCGCGGACTGGCCCGGATAGCCACCATCCTTGCCCATCACTACCATGCCCTGCCCATGTCGGTGCGGATCCTGCCCAGATCGGAACGGGGCAGGATGAGCGGTAAAGAGGCTGCCTCCCTGTTCCTGCCGGAAGAGGACGAGGCAAGGGGCCTGGGCTATCCCCTGCTCACCGAGGTGATCTACGACAGCCCGGCCTCGGGCCTGGTCTCGGCCGCGGAGTACAACGATGCCCGCGCCGTGGTCCTTGGCTATCCCCTGGGCCGTAACCCCCTGGCCTTCCAGAAGGTCCTGGACCGGGTGGCGGCCAACATCCTCTGCCCGCTGGTGGCGGTTCGTTTCGTCGGCACCCTCGCCTTTGATCGGTTGCTGGTGCCCTTTCTCGATGCGCGGGAGGTGGACGAGATGCTGCCGATCCTCGAGGCCCTGGCCACAGCCGCTCAGCCCGAGATCACCTTTCTCTATCTGCTCCATGCCGACTGCAGCCGTGGCGAGCACCACGCCGCCGAAGCGTACATGCGAGAGTGGCTGGAGCTGCACCTGGTGGACGTGAAGACCGACTGCCGGGTGGAGGCGGCGGAATCCCGGCTCGAATCGATCCTGGAGGGGGCGAAGAGTCATGATCTGATCATCATGACCGCTGCCCGGCGGCGACGTTTCAAACGCCTGCTGTTCGGTTCCCTGGCCAATTCGGTGGTGCACAACTGTCGGCGGCCGGTCTTTGTTGTCTACTCGCCACAGCGGGTCGGCCCGGCCGAAACGGGGGGGACGCGGGGATGAGCAACGGCCGGATCATCGTGATCGGCGGCGGGGCCGGCGGCATGCTGGCGGCCGGAGAGGCGGCCCGGTCCGGCGCCCGGGTCCTGCTGCTGGAAAAGATGCGCCATCCTGGCCGCAAGATCGGTATCACCGGCAAGGGCCGCTGCAACCTGACCAACAGGGCGCCGCTTCCCGAGTTTATCGAACATTTTGGCCCTAATGGCCGGTTTCTGCGGCAGTGTTTCCACCGGTTCTTCGCACCCGAGTTGATGGCGATGTTCAGCGAGCTGGGCCTGGACCTGGTGACCGAGCGGGGTGGTCGGGTCTTTCCCGCTTCGGGCCGTGCCCCGGACGTGGTGCGGAGCCTTCGGACCTGGCTGGAAAGGAGTGGCGTGGAGATCAGGGCAGGTGTGCCGGTACAGGAGATCCGCAAGGACAGCAGGGGCCAGGTTGGTGGCGTGATCTGCGGCGGCGACAGGATCGCTGCCCGGGCCGTGGTCCTGGCCACCGGCGGGGCATCCTATCCGGCCACCGGCTCCACGGGTGACGGCTACCGGATGGCGCAGGAGCTGGGGCACCGGATCGTGCCGGTGCGACCGGCCCTGGTGCCGCTGACGACCGAGGGTGGTGGTATTGCCCCGCTGCAGGGGTTGCGGCTGAGGAATATCGGGGTGCGACTGCTTGTCGACGCCCGGCGCCGGCAGAGGTTGTTCGGCGAGCTGGAGTTCATGGCCGGCGGGGTCACAGGGCCCACCATTCTCACCCTGAGCGGTCTGGCCGTGGACATGCTGCGGCAGGGCCGGCGGGTGACCCTGGCCCTGGATCTGAAACCGGCCCTGGACGAGCGGAAGCTGGATGCCCGCCTGTTGCGGGACTTTGACCGCCGTGGCCGGGAGTCGCTGGCCGCGGTGCTGCGGGGCCTGCTGCCGCGGCAGATGGTGCCGGTCTGCCTGCACCTGACCGGTCTGCCGGGAGGGCTGGCCGCCGGCCAGGTACGCTCCGGGCAGCGGAAACGGCTGCGAACCTGGCTCAAGGACTTCCGCCTCGAGGTCACCGGCCATCGGCCCCTGGCCGAGGCCATCGTCACCGCCGGCGGGGTGGACCTGGGCGAGGTCGATCCCCGCACCATGCAGTCCCGGCTGGTGGCGGGGCTCTTCTTTGCCGGCGAGATCCTGGACCTGCAGGGCGATACCGGTGGCTATAATCTGCAGGCCGCCTTTTCCACCGGCTGGCTGGCCGGACGTTCGGCCGCTGTAACGTAACCCCTCACGGGATGGCTAAGCATCGGTTTGTCCGACCACAATGGTGTAAGCGCTCTCAGAGGCCGCAGATTTGTGCAGGCGTGCCTGACCGCTATAGCCCTACCTATGCGGGCAGGCACGACCGTGCAAAGATGCGGCTCCTGTGAGAGCTTACGCTGTAACAGTTCACCGCCAGCAGCAACCGCATTGAAATAGTGACACATTTTGCCGGTCGCTGCCATGCTCCGGGAGGAGCCTAGACGATATGTTTCTTCCCTCCACCAGAAAAGAGTGCCGTGCCCTGGGCTGGAAGCGGCTGGACATCATCCTGGTCACCGGTGATGCCTACATCGACTCGCCGTTCATCGGCGTGGCGGTCATTGGCCGGGTCCTGCTCGATGCCGGCTTCCGGGTCGGGATCATTGCCCAGCCGGCCATCGACACCGGCGCCGATATAACCCGGCTCGGGGAGCCTCTGCTCTTCTGGGGCGTCAGCGGCGGCTGCATCGATTCCATGGTCGCCAACCGCACCGCCTCCGGGCGTAGGCGTCGGCGCGACGACTACACCCCCGGCGGCCGCAACGACCGGCGGCCGGACCGGGCGGTCCTGGTCTATGCCAACCTGATCCGTACCCATTTCAAGAAGACCCGGCCTATAGTGCTCGGGGGTATCGAGGCCAGCCTGCGCCGGATCTCCCACTACGACTACTGGTCCGACCGCATTCGTCGATCGGTCCTGGTCGATGCCAAGGCCGACTACCTGCTGTATGGCATGGCCGAACGTTCGGTGGTGGAGCTCGCCCGCTGCCTGCAAAAGGGCGATGATCCCCGTTTCATCCGCGGTCTCTGCCACTTGGCGCGGGAGGTGCCGCCGGAGGCCCTGCTCCTGCCCGGTCACGACGAGGTTGTCGCCGACCACCAGGCCTTCACGCGGATGTTCAGCGGATTCTACCACAACCAGGACCCCCTGACCGGCCGGATCCTGGCCCAGCGGCAGGACAGCCGCTACCTGGTCCAGAATCCGCCCCAGCCGCCGCTCTCCCCCGCCGAACTGGACCGGGTCCACGAGCTGGCCTACGAACGTGACCTGCATCCGCATGACCGGGCCATGGGCCAGGTCCGTGCCCTGGAGACCATCCGCTTTGCCATCACCACCCACCGCGGCTGCTACGGGGAATGCAACTTCTGCGCCATTGCCGTGCACCAGGGACGGGTCGTTCATTGTCGCAGCCGGGAATCGATACTGCGCGAGGCGCATGCCATCGCTGCCCATCCCCGTTTCAGGGGAGTGATCACGGACGTGGGCGGACCCACTGCCAACATGTATGGTTTCGAGTGCCGCAGGAAAACGGCAAGGGGGAGCTGCAGGAAGAAACGTTGCCTCTTCCCCGGCGTATGCCCGGCGATGGGGATCGATCACGGTCCGCTGCTCGGGTTGTTGCGGGAGCTGCGGCAGGTGCCGGGGATACGGAAGGTCGTGGTGGCCTCGGGTATCCGGTACGACATGATCCTGGCCGATGGGAAGAACGGGCGTGCCTACCTGCGCGAGGTGATCCGTCACCATGTCTCCGGCCAGATGAAGGTGGCGCCGGAACATTGCCTGGAGCATGTCCTGGCCTGTATGGGCAAGCCCGGGGTGGAGCCCCTGCTCTGCTCTCGCGATCTCTTTTACCGCATAACCCGTCAGGAGGGACTGGACCAGTTCCTCACCTACTATATCATCGCCGCCCATCCCGGCTGCACGCTGGCAGACATGCGGGAGATGAAAAAATTCGCCCGCAGCCGGCTCAGGATCCTGCCACGGCAGGTCCAGATCTTCACCCCGACTCCCTCCACCTGGTCCACTCTCATGTATCTGACCGGTCGCAATCCCTTCACCGGCGAGGCCTGTTTTGTCGAAAAAACCTTTCAGGGACGTGAACGGCAGAAACAGGTCCTGACCGGAGACGGCGGCAAAAAGAAAGGTCACGCAAAGAGTGCTTGCCGGAAAAAAAGGTGAAAGTCCGGCTGCACGCCATCTGCGCGTTCCCGCGCCTGCCCGTATAGCGGGCTGTCAGCGTCTCGATACGCTCGCTTATCTGCGGTCAGGCACGCCTGCACAGGTAAGCGAAGACTCCGAATCTGCGGCCCCTGAGAGCGCTTACAGCATTGTGGTCGAAAAAAACCGATGGTTCGGCATGGGGACCGGCGGACCGGAGCGCCCAGTCGGTTACGGTCCTGTACAGGGGACCGCCCCCAGACGGCTGATGCCGTAGCGTAACAGGGTGTAAAATCTCAGGAGAACCGGAAATCCCGTCATGCGGGAGAAGGGGCATAAACAGGTCAGGTCGGTGTCAGGGTCGGCAGTGCAGGTGAGGTGAACTGGAGATGAGTATGGTGTCCCCGGAATTCATGCGACAGGCTGATGGTGAAAATATCAGGACCATGTACCGGACATCATCTCTGTTGCCTTTATTCTTTATGTTTGTTCAACTATGTGTTATTATGGAATTATGAGTGCTGATAAACCGGACATGGAAACGGACTTTAAACCGGTCGTGGATCGTCGCGAAGCGATCTCCTTGATGGAGCCACTGCTCATTGAGCCGGAGTCTTGTTTTTCTGGTATCATCAATGATCTCGCTCTGGAGCTTGCCGCCAGGGCAGCCGGGTTTCGGCGCAGCATGCCCGCAGGTATAACCCGGTCACTGGCCGACCTGGTCAGGGCTATGAACTGTTATTACAGCAACCTGATCGAAGGGCATGATACGCATCCGGTCGACATAGAGAGAGCCCTGCAAAAGGATTACAGTTCGGATAAAGAAAAAAGAAACCTGCAGCTCGAAGCCAGGGCGCATATCGAGGTTCAGGCGTGGATTGACCAGGGAGACCTGACGGGAAGAGCACTTACCATCGATGGAATCAGGGAAATCCACCGCCGTTTTGCAGAACTCCTGCCGGATGAATTACTGTGGAACGAAGATCCAGACAGTGGAAAACGAGTCCATATCGAGCCCGGTGCTTTCAGGGACCGAGATGTCAAGGTCGGCCGTCATGTTCCGGTCAGCCCGGGTGCCCTGCCCAGGTTTCTCGGGCGGTTCGAGCGGGTCTATTCCAATCTGGGCAAATCGCGAACCATTGCTATGGCAGCGGCGGCACATCACCGGTTGCTGTGGATTCATCCCTTTGTCGATGGCAATGGCAGGGTGACACGCCTGATGTCTCATGCGATTTTTATCGAGACTCTGGACACCGGCGGCGTCTGGTCCATTGCCAGGGGCCTTGCCGAAACGAACAAAAATACAAGGCCCTGCTGGCCAACTGTGATCTGCCCCGAAGAAACGCCCTGGATGGCCGAGGAAACCTGAGCGAGGAAGCACTGGCCGAGTTTACCATTTTTTTCCTGCAGACCTGCCTGGATCAGGTCGATTTCATGGAGACGCTGATGCAGCCGGATCGACTGCGCCATCGGTTGCTCTCCTGGGCGTCCGAAGAGGTGGCCATGGGTACCCTGCCGCCTCAATCGGGACGAATACTGGAAGCGCTCCTCTACCGTGGACAACTGCCTCGGAGTGAGGTCCCGGCCCTGCTGGGAGTGGGCGAGCGTCAGGCACGCAGGGTGGTCTCCGCCTTGAGAAAACAGGACATGGTGACATCAACAAGTCGGCGGGCGCCCCTTTCTCTTGGTTTCCCATCGCGACTTGCCCCGCGCCTGATGCCGGGGCTTTTTCCGGACAAATAACAACTCCGTGATCGTAAGGGATTGTTTTTTCTGCCGCGGCACATTGCATCGGACAATGACAATGAAACACTTTTTACGAGTCCATCATGTTCTGATAACAGGCGCATGTGTCCCTGTCCCTTTTCCTGCGCAGTGCATTTTTCCCTGCCCCTTCCGGGAGCAGGGAAAGTCGTTTCTGGAGAAGGTCGATCATATCGTCGACCTTCTCCTGCAGGCATGGTGACAGCCCGATTCCCGCAGCCAGGGTCTCGGGGACAATGGTCAGGAACTCCAGATGTTCCGGAGCCTGGCCGGTCATCCTGCAGAGTTCAAGTACCTCGATCAGGCCTATCTGGTGGGGGGACATGCTGGACTGCAGGTCTGCTCCATGAATCGCATCTCCGGCAAAAAGATGTATGGTGCCGGGCTCCTCGTCCAGGGCAACCGTATCAATGATGAAGAGATACTGATGTCGTTCGATGAACGATGCGGTCATGATGCCGGCGGTGCCACCGTCCATAATCTGGACATTGGTACCTGGAGAAAAGTGTTCCTCCATGTAGCGGATACAGTGGACGCCGAATCCTTCGTCACCCAGGAGCAGGTTGCCGACCCCGAGAATGCCGATACTGTCCTGTTCGCAACGGTGGTGTTGCAGCATCACACCACCCTGACCCTGGACAGCTCGGTGCCTTTCGGGTCCAGCATGTGGACTGCGCATGCCATGCAGGGATCGAAAGAGTGAACAGTCCGCAGGATTTCGAGGGGACGTTCCGGGTCTGCAACAGGGTTGCCGACCAGGCTGGTTTCGTACGCACCTGGTTCGTCATTGGTCCCCCGCGGGGCAGCAAGCCAGGTGGAGGGCACGACTGCCTGGTAATTTCTGATCGTTCCGTTTTCAATGACGATCCAGTGGGAGAGTGTGCCGCGCGGTGCCTCGTGAATACCGACCCCCCGTTGTTCTCCTGACGGAAATTCGGGAGGATTGAAGGTGTCATAGTCACCGCTGTCGATATTGTCGACCAGGGCGTGCCATTGGAGTTTCATGGCATCGTGGACCACGGCGGCACGGATGGAACGGGCGAGGTGCCGCCCCATGGTCGACTGCAGTATATCCAGGTTCTGCTCGCTGCCGCTGATGGAGCCGATGGTCTCCAGCATACGGTTGGTGTAGGTCACCGCCGGCTTGTGTCGGGCGGCATACATTGCCAGGACGCTTGCCAGCGGCCCAACTTCTGCGGGCTCGTTGATAAACGACGGCGCCTTGACCCAGGAATACTTGCCGTCCTCGTTGTCAATGCTGAACTTCGGCTTGGTTTCCTCCACGTAGGGGTGCCTGGTCCAGTCTCCGGCATAGTGAGAATTCTTAACGCATTCCTTGACATTTTCTTCGAAAAACGGGTCAAGGTACGTGTTGATTCTTCTCAGGCTACCCGGGTCTCCCTCCTTGATATAGCCGCCCGGCATGGCAAAGCTCGTTCCCTGTTCATCCATGGGCATTTCGGGCACGGACAGATAGTTGCCGATCCCCTTGCCATAGGAGCACCATTCCGGGTAAAAAGCTGCAATGGCTGCGACATCAACCATATATGCCTGGTGGATAAAATCGTGTACCTCGTCCATCAGGGTCTTGATATAGAACAGCCGCTCCATGGTCAGGGTGGCCGGGCTGTCCAGGTTGATCGGGTTCGCAACCCCTCCCACTGCAAGGTTTTGTATGTGCGGAGTCTTTGAACCGAGGATGGTGACCACCTTGTTGATCTTGCGCTGGTATTCAAGTGCCTGGAAATAATGGCTTGCCGCGATGAGGTTGACCTCCGGCGGGAGTTTCATTGCCGGGTGTCCCCAGTAACCGCTGGCAAACACACCCTGTTGTCCCGAAGTGAGCAGGGTCTTCAGGCGGTCCTGGGTTTGCTTGAATTCCTGATGGCTGTTTCGTTTCCAGGGTGAGAGTTTCTGGGCAAGCTGGGATGCCTTTTTCGCGTCAGCCTTGAGAGCAGCCGATGCGATATCCACCCAGTCCACGGCAGAAAGAATATAGAAGTGGATGATATTGTCGGCCAGGCAGTGTGCACCGACGATCATGTTGCGGATATACTGGGCATTGACCGGAATCTGTAATCTCAGTGCATGCTCCACGGCCCGTACAGAGGCCATGGCATGGACTGTTGTGCATACCCCGCATATCCTCTGGGCGATCAGCCAGGCCTCACGGGGGTCCCGCCCCTTGAGGATTGTCTCGATTCCTCTCCACATGGTGCCTGTGGACCAGGCATCGACAATCTTGCCCTGGTCGACTTCGCATTCTATCTTGAGATGTCCCTCTATCCTGGTAATCGGGTCGACAATGATACGTTTGGACATGTTTTTCTCCTTAATGACCGGCTGTTTTTGCCTCATGGACAGTGAAGACCGGGAAGTATTTTACGAAAAAGGTGTAGGCGGCAATTTCGATGGCGATCAGGCCGAACGTGATAAGAAGCTCCGGAACCGAGGGAAAGTATTTCCAGCCGGTGCCGGGATCAAAGCCGATGATATAGGTATTGAAGCGAAAGATTGATCCACCGATAAGGATGGCAATGGCCGCCATGAAGAGCAGCCTGGGACGGGTACGATTGCCCGGGTAGGCCAGGATTGCCAGTCCGGCCAGCAGAAAGATATTTTCGAGGAGAAACATATTGCCGTAAAAACTGCCGCTGAAGGCCATGGGAAGCAGGCCCCGCATGAAGATATTCTGAAACCTGGTGATGAGGTAAAATCCCAGGATCCAGCAGACGATTCTGGCCAGTTTAGACAGCATGACGGTTTCATCGCCCAGGCGATAGACACGGGACGAGATGGTGGCTTCGAATATGACCATCGCAAAGCCCATGAACAGCGCGGTTGTCAGGAAAAGAAGCGGCAGGGCGCTTGTATGCCAGAGGGGGCAGAGCTTGAATCCGGCCATGAGCATCATCGTGCCCAGCGATGACTGGTGCATGGTCGGCAGCAGCACGCCCAGGGCGATGAATACGAAGATGACCCGGTTGAGTTTTTTGCCGAAGTTCTGCAGGTGCCATTTCTCGACAAAGGCCGGGGTGAACTCCATCCAGAGGACCATAATATATGTGCCGATACACATGGCAACCTCGAACATTACCGAGTGAAAATTCATCTGCCATGGCAGGTAGAGGTTGTAGGCGTTGAGATAGCGGCCAATGTCCACGAAGACAGAGACGCCGGCCAGGGTGTATCCGAACATCGAGGCAAGCAGGGCCGGCCGGACAAGGGGATGAAATTCTCCCTTGTTGAGTATGTAGACCAGCAGCGCCATCACGTATCCACCACAGGCAAACGCCGAGCCGACAACAACATCATACGCGATCCAGACTCCCCATGGAAAACCGTCGTTCATGTTGGAAACGGCACCGATCCCGAAGATAAATCGCTTAACGATAAAAAAGAGGGCGATGCCGGTGATGATCAGGCATATCAGGAAAGTGGGGGTAACTATTTTTCCCCCCAGGGGTCTTGCTTCACTCATGGGGATCTCCTTTGTCGGAAGTTTGTTCTTCTTCTTTCTTCTCTTCTCCCGTGTTTTTCTGTTTTTTGACCATGTATATCAGCCCGGCAAGAACGACCAGCGGGTAGACCATGCCTTTGTAGATGGCATACTGTATACCACTGGCCATGGAGACAAAGGACTCCTTTGGGAAAGCGGGCAGACCGAATTTTTCAAAAGGCACCGCGGACAGGTACATCACCTGGGATCCGCCGAGTTCCTCCTTGCCATAGATATGCCGCACGTAGCGGGCCACCTTGTAGTTGTGGTACTGGCCAGAATCCAGGGAGGAGACCGGAAATCTGTAGGTCTGTCCCGGTGTCATCTGCATCCTTCTTCTGGCCTCCTCGATCAGTTCAACAACCGGTCCGAACAGGGAGGCCCCGGTCGGGCAGACCGAGCAGCATGCGGCTATCCCCCCCTTGTTCACGATATGCGAACAGAGCTGACACTTGACGATCTCCGGGTACGGATCATCCCACTGAAATTTTGGAATGTTGTAGGGACAGGCCACCTGGCAGTACCTGCAGCCGATACAGGCGTCCTTGTTGTAGGTCACGATGCCGTTTTCCGGGTCCTTCCGGAGAGCTGAAACAGGACATGCTGTTACGCAGGACGGATCGATGCAGTGAAGGCACTGCCTTTTGATAAAGGCATAGCCGTCTTCCACCTGGTCTTTTTTGTCTGCAGCACCGTTGGTGTACTCTTTGATGATGTTGAGAGTTTTCGAGGAAAGGTCCCGGGGATTGTCCCAGATCTTCTGGTCACCGGTAAACTCGGGCTCCATGCCGTTGGCCTGCTTGCAGGCCGTCATGCAGGCATTGCATCCGATGCACAGCGTGGAGTCATATAGAATACCCACGGCTTCAGGGGGGAGCGCCTGGACCGATCGTGCAGAGACCGGTGTGCTCTTCAGGGTGAGGAGTGCTGCGCCGGAGGCTGTTGCTTTGAGGAAATCACGCCTTCTGATCTTCATGGCCCTGTTTCTCCTTTTGTTTGCCATCACCGATTTTTGCTGTAAACACGGCCCCGGCCCCGATGGCGGCGCCGGCTACGCCGGCAAGCAGCGCCGCCGAGCCCGGAGATACGCCCTGGCCTCTTTCAACATTTATGGGGGCATGGGTGGCCGCCGGGGTGACATTCATTACAGGGCTGGTGGTGAACTGCGGCATGGCGAACCCGACGCCTTCTTCTGCGCAGCCGAAGCAGGGATGGCCGATGGCAACGGGCCAGCATCCGGATCCGGCATCACCGAACTGCAGGGTGGAACAGTTGGCATGGGTTATCGGCCCCTTGCACCCCAGGTAATAGAGGCAGTATCCTTTTCGATGTCCCTCGTCACCAAATTGGCGGGCAAAGCGACCGGCATCGAAATGAGGACGTCGCTCGCAGTGGTCGTGGAGGAGCCGGCTGAAGATGAATTTGGGTCTGTTCTGGCGGTCAAGCGCGGGCAGCTTGTTGAATGTCAGGTAATAGGTGATCGTGGAGAGCAGGTTGTAGGGATTGGAAGGGCATCCGGGAATGGCGATCACCTGTTTGTCAGGCAGGACGTCCCTGACGCCGACACAACCGGTGGGATTCGGTTTTGCCGCAGCCACGCCGCCCCAGACAGCGCAGGAGCCGATGGCGATGATCGAACCCGCCTTTTCGCCTACCTCCTTGACAATGTCAACAAAGTTTCTGCCGGCGATCCGGCAGTAGATGCCACCGTCCTTTGTGGGGATGGCTCCTTCGATTACAAGGACAAATTTTCCGTAGTTCTCCTCGATGGCCCTGTGGAGTGATTCTTCCGCCTGCTTCCCTGCACCGCTTTCAAGGGTTTCGTGGTAGTCGAGTGAAATGAGGTCAAAGATGAGGTTCTCGATGGAAGGATGATCGGTACGGAGGAGAGACATGGAACAGCCCGTACACTCGGAACCGTGCAGCCAGATGACAGGCGGCCTGCCGGGACTGGTGAGGGCATGGGCGATTTTCGGGGATATTTCCACCGGCAATGCCATTGCCGCGGCCATGGCCGAGCAGAATTTCATGAAATCTCTTCTCGTTACCCCGGGCAAACGATGTCGTATCCGGTTAAAATCAGCTGATTTCATACCTTCCTCCTGATCCGGTGGTGCCTGTGAAAAAGACATTGATAGGTGTGCTGCCCACAGATTTCACCCGGGCGGCACATTATACGTCGATCGGTCAAAAACGGGCTGACAGAGGCTCTGTTCAGGCAACATGATGTACGCAAAAAGGAGGAGGATTCAATAGCGCTTCCGGAGGGAGGAGCATGAGCCTGGCGGGAAACCATATGGAGGTGTCCCGGGAAGAAGCTGCTATTGTTGCTGTCATGTTTCTGGCAGAGCCCCTGGCAGCCCGTTTTTGCATTCCGCATGGCATGTGCATTTTGTGCGAGATGGGGTTGCAGGTGATTATTTTGTATCCTGTACTTCAGGAAAGAAGGGTTGTCAAGCCTGTGATGTCGATTATTCTGGCTGACTTGAAAAAAAGCCGCTTACCTGGGCGCAGGAGAGAGATTGAAAGGCGAGGTATATGCAAACTGTGCATTGTGTGCCAGGTCCGTGTACGTGGAGGGGCGCTTTCGTTGGGTCAGGAGAAGACGATGTGCAAGCTCTCACAGTCTCAGTACGGAAAATTCGCTGTACCCCTCCTCCCTCGTTGCAGGGCCGCGCCTCATCACGTAACAGTTCAGCAGCAGTAATAGTTCACCGCTATGGGCCATAGCCGTCAGGCTAAGGAAATCGCAGTGCAATTATGCGAAATATTACAATACGTTACAAGGGCATGCCGATCCCGACCAGCCCCAGCCTCATGATGGCACCTTTTTTGCCGGGAATGATTATTAGTCACTCCCAGCGGTTGAGTGTTACAGGTCGATGATATATCTTTCTTTATAGAATAATTTGTCCGTTATTTCAATATGTTTTGCCATCAGGAGAGTAGAAAAAC
>Ga0256840_1001188_pt1 | contig 24958 bp, 20 predicted proteins | sample 355202metaG_FD_185969 | JGI IMG/M metagenome (GOLD analysis project Ga0256840, IMG submission 185969) | Hydrothermal vent microbial communities from Mid Atlantic Ridge, Atlantic Ocean - 355-202 | ecosystem: Environmental > Aquatic > Marine > Hydrothermal vents | place: Atlantic Ocean: Mid...
CAATGGCCGGCCCTGTCAGCCGCTTTTCGTCCGCATAGACCGCATAGCGGTTCTTACCGGATTTCTTGGCGCGGTACATGGCGCGGTCGGCACATTGCATCAACTGTTTGAAATCATCGCCATGGTCGGGATAGAGGGCGATGCCGAGACTGGCCGAGGGCGTTATCCTGGCCTCGCCCAGGTCCATGGGCCGGTGGAGGGTGGCCAGGATCCGCTCGGCCACCAGGCGGACATCGTCGGCGGTGCGGATATCCTCCAGGAGAATGGTCAGCTCGTCGCCGCCGATGCGGGCCAGGTCGCCGTCGGTGCGCACCACCGTGTCCGTGGTGCGCAGGCACCGGGTCAGGCGGCGACCGATCTCTTCCAGCAGCCGGTCACCGCACTCATGGCCCCAGCGGTCATTGACCTGCTTGAAGTTGTCCAGGTCCAGCAGCAGGAGCGCGACCCGGGAACCGTGCCGTCTGCCCCGCTCAAGGGCCTTGAGCGCAGTTTCCCGGAACCAGCGGCGGTTGGCCAGGCCGGTGAGGGGGTCGAAGTAGGCCATCTGGTGCAGGCGCTCCAGCAGGTGCTGGTTGGCGTTTCTTGTCTCCAGGGTCTGCTGCAGGTTCAGGTGGTAGGTTCTGGCGATGATGACGAGAATGACACTGTAGGTGGCGGCGATCAGGAAGAACTGGAGGTGAAGGTCTTCGACCACGAACAGGGACCAGTAGAAGAGCGCCAGCAGGATGGGAAAGGAAAAACAGTAATAGACCGACGGACAGATGGAGTTGGTGGGCATGGCGGCAATGGGCATGCCCACCAGGACGATGAGAATGAAGAGTTGCAGGTACACAGGCAGGCCGGCATGGTAGAAGAGGAGCAGGGTGGCCCAGGCGATGCCGGAGGCCAGGGCACCGGCGGCATAGAGGCGGGTGAAAAATCGGTGCTGCTCCTGCTGGCGGCCGGAAAGCCGCCAGTAGAGGTAGATACCGGCCCGCAACAGGGTGATGAGGGTGAAGGAGACTCCCCAGCCGATCAGGGCGGCCGGTGGTGCAAATCCCTGCAGGGCGCTGAGCATGACACAGGCGATGACCTGGGCGGTGAGGATGGTGGGAAACCCGTACCGGTACAGGAGCCACGTGAGCTGGGCACCGGTGTCCGAGCCGCAGATGGCGGTCAGTTGATGCAGGATCTCTTTGTCGGCTGTGGGCAGTTTCATGGATGCGGATCTGGTAAAAGATAGTATGGTTGCCAGTTAAAGCAAAAAGACCTGCCTTCCTTGCAAACGTGGGTTAAGTTGAGAAAATACACCTTTCAACCCAGAGCCATAACCAAGGAGGCAGGTCATGAACAAAACAGTAAGGTATCTCGGGCTTGATGTCCATAAAAATTCCATTGTTCTCGCTGCAGCAGATTCCGGGAGCAGAGATGAGGCAGAGTATGTCGGCACCATCGACCATGATATGAGTCAACTTGACAAAATCATACGTAAATACATCTCCAGGGGCTTCGATGTTGATTGTGTTTATGAAGCAGGTCCCTGTGGGTATGAGATTCATCGGCACTTAACCGGTAACGGAATTGCTTGCTCCGTGATCGCTCCATCCCGTATCCCCCGCCAAAGCGGCGACCGCGTTAAAACGGACCGTCGTGATGCGAAAACGCTGGCGAGGTTGCACCGTGCCGGGGAACTTACCCCGGTATATGTTCCAACTGTCGAGGACGAGGCGCTGCGAGATCTTGTTCGAGCCAGGGAAGACAGCAAGCAGGCACTGCGACGTACAAAACAGCAACTCGGTGCTTTTTTGCTCAGGCGCAGCATTATCTACCCCGGCAAGACACCATGGAGCAAGGCCCATTTCAACTGGCTGGCCGATATAACCATGGAGCATCGGGCTCAGCAAATTGTCCTTCAGGAATATATTGATGCCATTTGTACCTGCCAGGAGCGTGTTGACCGCATAACACAGCAGATCTACGAATTATCTGAGCAAAGCCGCTTAAAACCGCTCATCGATGCACTGGCATCCATGCGTGGTATCTCTACACTGATCGCCACCATCTTGGCAGCTGAACTTGGTGATCTGCACCGTTTCGACCATCCCGAGCAGCTCATGGCCTATGTTGGCCTGATTCCTTCAGAGCATTCCAGCGGCCCCAAGGTGAGGAAGGGAACAATCACCAAAACAGGGAATGGTCATGTCCGTAAATCGCTGGTCGAGGCAGCGCAGGCATACCGTCTTCCCGCCAGGAAAAGCCGTGCCATCCTCAAACGACAGCAAGGTGTGCCCAAAAGAATCCAGGAAATTGCCTGGAAAGCGCAATGTCGCTTGTGCGGCCGCTATAGAAGGCTAATCGGCAAAGGGAAAAAGGCCAACGTGGCAAAAATCGCGGTAGCACGCGAGTTGGTTGGTTTCGCCTGGGCAGTGGCGCAAGAAATACAAATACCAGCAACAGCATGAGCCCCGGCTTGCTTCGCTCGCCGTAAGTAGGTTTATCGCATTATGGACTTATGAATGAGGGGAGGCAGAGAGAAAGGCCGAGCTATTGCCCGGCCTCTCATTCACAAGTCACTCACCTCGGCGCTCGGGTCGCTCCTCAGCGTTGCCCTATCCTCCGGGTGAGCAAACTAACGATATCAGTTTGTGCCATCGTTTCAAGTAAAAACGGCCAATAACCCTTTGCTGACAAAGGAGCGTATTTCAAAGAACAGACAAAGAGCTTTTCAGTACATTGACAGGGGCGCGGGCACGGTCAGGAGAACCCTCGACTGAACTATAGGAATAGGCCTGGCAGCTGAAACTCCCGCTAAAAGAAAGAGGCAGCTCCGCGACGAAACCAATTCATCCGGTACCCAACCCGAGCATATCAGACTGATCAACCGTCGATACATGCTGCCCCCGCCTCTGGCAATGCACTGAAAAATGCAATTTGGCCCATTAAAAACATGGGAGGATAGAGCTGTTTGCTCTTGACAGGTGTCAACCATATCAGTTCAGTGGACGACAATTTACCATAATTGAGCCTCGCTTTTACTGTTAACCTGATGTTTTTGTGAAAAAAATTAGGAGTTACCTTTTGGAGGCGTGGTCAAAAATCTTATGATTTCAACTAGTTGGCGTCACCGCTGAGACCTCCCATCTTCTTGATTTTATTCAATAATATCCCGTCAAGTGACCTCCCGCCCGGCGGTCGAGCAATGAAAAAATGGGAAACTTCAGATACTTTCCAGGATCTCCAGTCGTTGGGCGTAAGAGCGGATAAATCAACAAGATTTGGAATCACCTGATCTCAACATGTTAACCATTTGCGGATGCCGTGACTCGAAATATTCCGCCACTGCAGATATCTTGTAACTGGCTGAGGTTACGTCCTGTAACGCTTTCTGAAGGTTGTGGAGGAGAAGCTTGATGGACACTGATTTTTTTGATGCCCACGAGCGGCACCTGGAAGATGCCGAAACGTTACAACGCAACGGCCGGTTGGCCAACGCCGACCATCTCTATGGTATCTCAGCGGAATGTGGGCTGAAGCGCTTGATGCGGGCTTTCGAAATGCCGTTTGATTCCGGTCAGGATCGGCCAAGAGACCACAAAGACCGGGTGCATATCGACAAAATTTGGCAGCGATACGAAGTCTATCGCTCCGGGCATCACCGTGGAAGCGGGTATGCCTTGTCTCCTCAGAACCCTTTCGCAGACTGGCATGTGAATCAACGGTATGCGAATCATTCCAACTTCGACACGGCGAGGGTTCGGCAGCATGAAGAGGGGGCCGGAATGGTGCGAGAACTGGTAAAAAAAGCCGGATTGGAGGGGCTGATATGACCACGTTCGATACAATTCTCCCCAAGCTGGCCGAGATCTTTGAACGACATGGAGAGAGTATTCGAGAACTCGAACCTATTGTCGTCAATCGGGATCTGAATGGAAGGGTCTGTCTGGTGATTTCGGAGGAACACCGGGAAAAAGAGTACATCAAACTTCTTGCCCGTGAGATTCACCAAGCCCTTACACCCCACGCCTTCCCTCCAGAGCGGATGGTCCTCTTCGAAACAGATATCGAGCACTTTATCAGGGAAGAGCAAGCCGTCCTTCTTTCGGACGATTCAGAAAAGATTTTCGTCGTGGATCGGGTGGCCCTGGAGGGTGACTGGGGAGATATCGAACCGGAGACCGACGGCCCGCCACGAATCGTCTTTTACTCCATGAAAGGCGGTGTCGGGCGCTCCACCGCCCTCGCCGTCACGGCCTGGTTCCTCGCCGAACGAGGGCTCAGGGTAATGGTCCTGGATCTTGACCTTGAATCGCCCGGTCTCTCCACGTCCCTGCTTCCGGCGGATCGCAGGCCTTCGTTCGGTATCACCGACTGGTTGGTGGAGGACCTGGTCGACAATGGAGATGGTATGTTCGCCTCCATGGTGGCGACCAGTGATCTTTCACGGAACGGCGAGATCTTTGTGGTGCCAGCCCATGGAACCGATCCTGGTGAGTACATTTCCAAGCTCGGCCGGATCTGGATGCCAAGAGTGACCCTGGATGGCAGGCGAGAGCCTTGGTTTCGCCGTCTCGACCGCTTGCTGAAAAAACTCCAGGAGCAATGGCAACCGGACGTGGTCTTGATCGACTCTCGTGCCGGCATCGACGAGGTCGCCTCAACCTGCCTCACGGATCTCGGGGCTTCTCTCGTTCTGCTCTTTACCGTGGACGGCGACCAGACATGGACGGGATACAGGATATTGTTTCAGCATTGGCGGAGAGTCGGTGTCGTTCAGCAGCTACGGGAACGCTTGCAACTGGTGGGAGCCATGATCCCGGAGACGGGTAGGGAGGATTATCTTCGGGGACTTCTCGAAGGAGCGTGGGTTCTCTTCTCCGAGGAATTGTACGATGAGATCCCCCCGGGAAAGTTGGACGAGGAGCTCTGGAGTTTCGATCTCACCGACAAAATCGCGCCACATTATCCATGGTCAGTGAACTGGCACCGGGGATTCGCGGCGCTCCGGTCGATGCACGGCCGGCTCCACGAGATTGATGTCCCCATGGTCACCGCCGTGTTCGGCGACCTTTTGGAAGGCGTCGTCTCGACGATCGACGAGGAGGATGCCTTATGAATCCATCTGCAGAAAGCATTCGTTCCGCCCTGATCGAAGCCTTGCCAAGGACGACGTCGCTTCGTGGCTCCATACCGGAACGTCGATACGTCTATGTCCCGCCCTCCCACCTGAAGGCACTGGACCTGGTAAACTCTCTGGTGATCGGCGGTCGGGGTGTGGGAAAGAGTTTCTGGGCCGCAGCCTTGGCCTCCGATGAGATTCGAGACAGATCATTGGCTCGCGAACTGCCTTCGCTCGCCAACATGGTAGTGAAGCAAGGGTATGGTGAAAAGCCGTCGTCCGAAGACTATCCCGACATGGACACCTTCGGGATGCTGCTTTCGCTGGAGGGCGTGGAACCGTACGACGTGTGGCGCGCCGTTGTTGCCAGGGCACTCGCCCCCCTGGGTTCCAGTAAGACGAAGAAAATTCCTCGACAGCGATGGGAAGACACCGTGACATGGGTGAGGAACGAGCCGGAATCTTTCATGCGACTTCTCGAAGCAACGAATGAGGAGCTTGATCGACGATCAAGGAGCGTTCTCCTGGTATTCGACGCTCTCGACAGGACCAACGACGACTGGCAGACCATGGACCGGATTGTGCGGGAGCTGTTGCGAGTCGCCTTGCAGTTGGAATCGTTCGACAATCTCCATGGCAAGGTCTTTCTGCGCGAAGATCAATTTCACGGAAGGAATGTCACGAATTTCCCGGATGCGTCGAAACTTACGGCAAATCGTGTGGAATTGAGCTGGAGGCTCGAGGATCTGGACGGTTTGCTCTGGCAGTATCTTGTCAATGCACCTGGAGAGCACGGAGATACGCTGCGTTGCGTCTACCAGCAGGGCGTCGGCCGGCCTCCAGAGGAAGAGAATGGAGTATGGCTCATCGACAAGAGACTGAAACGGGATCAGGAAACTCAACGCAGGCTCTTCATCGCCCTGGCGGGTCTGTGGATGGGCCGCGATCGCCGCAGGGGACATACATACACCTGGATCGTCGGCCATCTCGCGGACAGTCGTGGTCTGGCCTCGCCCCGATCCTTTCTTGCTGCCGTGTTGGCAGCCGCTGAAGATTCCAGAGACCGGTATCCGGACCACGAACATCCCCTCCATTACGAGAGCATAAAACGGGGCGTGCAAAAGGCCTCGGAGATCAGGGTAGACGAGCTGTCGGAGGACTATCCGTGGATAAAGACGCTGCTGGAACCATTTTACGGTATGACGGTTCCGTGCGAACGGGAAGTATTCGCCGACCGATGGAGAGAATCGTTGGGAAATGGGCCATCGAGAGATCTCTTCGGGACGAGGTTACCACCGGAACATTGGGAGCTCGGCTGGTCGGGCATTCTTGACGACCTCGTCGAACTGGGCATCTTCGAGAAGATGAAGGATGGCCGGATCAACATGCCGGACCTTTACAGGGTCGGCTTCGGACTTGGACGGCGCGGCGGAGTCCGTCCCATTTCCAAACGATCATAGGCGCTCATAGGGTCCACCTCACCCGATCGCGGTGAATTGTCACAAAATTCCCCGCCTCGGCCACCTCGTCGAGGCGGACCATCCCTCACCAAGGCTAACATTTTCAAGCCGCAGCTGACACTGAAATGAAAAAACCGGTGTTCCATCCTGGTGGAACACCGGTTACATCGGTTGATCGTGCTTGTCAGGCACAGCCGATGATCAACTCATCTGAACCTCGATCTTACGTGGTTTGGCCGGGGCCGCCTTGGGCAGGATGACGGTCAGCAGGCCGTCGGCCATGGTTGCCTTGATCTTGTCCTGGTCGATGGTCTCGGCCACCGTGAAGCGGCGCAGGTAGTTGCCGCTTTCATATTCCTGCAGCAGCACCCGCTTGCCTTCCGTGTCCTCGGGCGCTCTGGTGCCCTGGATAGTGAGAACATCGTCTTCCAGGGACACCTCGACCCCCTCACCGGTAACACCGGGCATCTCGGCGATCACGGTGACTCCCTCGTCTGTCTCGTATATATCCACGGCCGGAACAAAGTATTTCTCCGGCTTGGTGGTCTCGCCGCTGTGCTGCACTTCCTTTTTCTCCTGTACCTGCAGTTCGTGTTCGCTCATGGTGCACCTCCTTCCCTTACTCCGTGGTGATGCTGATCTGGCGGGGCTTGACCTCGTCCGCCTTGGCCAGGGTGATGGTCAGGATGCCGTTGGCAAGTTTTGCCGTCATCTTGTCCATGTCCACCTTGGTGGGCAGGGCGATGGCCCGGCTGAAGCTGCCGGACTTTATCTCGCGCCGGTGGTAGGAGACCTTGTCGGAATCCTCGCGCGGCTTCCGCTGTCCCTGCAGGGTCAGGGTGTCGCCCTCCAGGGAGATGTCGAGATCCTCCGCCTTGACACCGGGAAGTTCGGCCTTGATGATCAGGTGGTCCTTGTCCTCGAAGATATTGAGCGGGGGATAGACCGTGGCCCGTGCCAGGGCCTGCTGTCCCTCGTTGATGAAGGTCCGGGAAAGTTCATCCAGTCCCTGACGGATACGTTCGAACTCGGCCCAGGGATTCCTGAAATGCGGGCGCTCCGCAAACCGTATGAATGCCATGATCAGGTCCTCCTTTCGCGTAGATTCTTTTCCCGGTTCACGCGAACCGCATGGCCGGGGCCAGGAACCGCATTCCGGCCATCAGGTATAGAAAATGCCGATTTTTCGCTAGTTATGCAGATCTGCCGTCTGGGGAAAAAATAAGTTGTCCTGGTCGCTTGTCAAGGGGGGATTGCGGCATCGCTGTATTTTGGACTACCAGACAGGAAAAAATTGGTGTATATTGTCACCGATAGGATTGTGTGGTTTCAGGATCGCTACCTGGAACGACACGGATTATCTCCCGGTCCGACCACCAGTGGCGGCCGGATTTTTTTGTCATTGTTCAGGCAAGAGATTGATCGTGTAAATTTTTTGTTTTCATTCATCAAGACGAGAGGGAAGAGAGATGAAACTCATACTGCTTGGAGCGCCGGGTGCCGGCAAGGGCACTGTCGCCAAACTGCTGACAGCCATCGATGGTTCGGTCCAGATCTCCACCGGTGATATCCTGCGCGGTGCCGTGCAGGCCGGCACCGAGCTGGGCAGGGAGGCCGAGGAATACATGAAGCGGGGTGACCTGGTGCCAGATGCCCTGATCATGGGGATCATGGAAAAACGGCTGCAGGAGCCGGACTGTGAAAAGGGATTCCTGCTCGACGGTTTTCCGCGCACCATTCCCCAGGCCGAGGAGCTCAAGAAGCTGCTGGATCGTCTTGGTATCACCCTGGACAAGGCGGTCAACATTGATGTACCGAGAGAGGTGATCCTGGACCGCCTCTGCACCCGTCGTACCTGCGAGAATCCCGAGTGCCAGGCCATCTACAACGTCAAGTCCAATCCGCCCAAGGTGGAAGGAATCTGCGACAAGTGCGGTGCCAGGGTCGTGCAGCGCGAGGACGAGACCGAGGAGGCCATCAGCCACCGCCTGGCCACCTACAACGAGAAGACAGCGCCCCTGATCGGTTTCTACGAGAAGGAGGGGCTGCTGCTCAATGTCAAGGCCGAGTCCAGCGATGCGGTGATCGAGGCGATCAGGAAGGAACTGGGCCTGTAACTTCGCCTGTTCCGGCGGGAGCCGGCAGCCCGGCTCCCGTTTCTGTCATGGTTCGCCGGTATTGCCGACAAAATTGAACTACCGGAACTCTTTACCGTTTTTCCGGCGTGCTGCTCAATGGTTACGTCGGCTGGAGGAGATGGAAGATGGATGCAGCTCTGGTACGTACCGAGTGTCCCGAGCTGACCCTGCTGCATCGCGGCAAGGTGCGGGACATGTACGAGATTCCGGGTCATGAGGACAAACTGCTCATGGTGGCCACGGACCGGATCTCGGCCTATGACGTGGTCATGGACGATCCCATCCCCGGCAAGGGCAGGGTGCTGACGCAGATCTCGCTCTTCTGGTTCGATCTGCTTGCCGATATCGTGGCCAATCATCTGCTCACCGCCGATGTGGACGAGTATCCCGAGGTCTGCCGGCAGTACCGGGACCAGCTCGAGGGACGCTCCATGCTGGTGCGGCGGACCGAGGTCGTGCCCATCGAGTGCATTGTCCGGGGCTACCTCTCCGGTTCCTTCTGGAAGGCGTACCAGAAGGACACCACGGTCTGCGGTTTTGCCCTGCCGCCGGGGATGCGCGAATCGGACCGGTTTCCGGAGCCCCTGTTCACCCCGTCCACCAAGGCGGAACAGGGCCTGCACGACGAGAACATCTCCATGGCCCGCATGGAGGAGCTGGTGGGCAGGGAGCAGGCGGCGAAGATGGCGGAGGTCAGTCTCGCCCTCTACAGGAAGGCTGCCGATTACGCCCGGAGCAAGGGGATCATCATTGCCGATACCAAGTTCGAGCTGGGCATGGCCGATGGTGAACTGATCCTCATCGACGAGGTCCTGACCCCGGATTCGTCGCGTTTCTGGCCCCTGGACGAGTACGAGCCGGGCCGCGGACAGCCCAGCTTCGACAAGCAGTTCCTGCGCGACTACCTCTCATCCCTGGACTGGAACAAGCAGCCCCCGCCACCGAGGCTGCCGGCCGAGATCCTGGAGAAGACCCGGGCCCGTTACGAGGAGGCCCTGCAGCGGATCACGGAATAACTCTCTTCCGCCCTTGTCACAGCTCATCGCTCCCGGCAACCGCCTGAGAATGCCGATACTTGTACACGCCCTTTGCCCGGTCCGCATCAGTAATAGTTCACCGCTATCAGCGACTACCTGAAAAAGAGCAATACTTTTGGTAAAAGTTCAGCAGTGCGTCAGCTGTGCGTGATCGCGGCTGGCCGCTATAGTCCACGCTATGCGGCCAGTCGTGAGCGCGCGCAGATGGCGTGCTGCTGAATTTTTACCCGCATCACCGGCCTGTGATGCGGACCTGTTCCCCGTTCACTTCCACCACGTCCCCGGCAACGGTCTTGCGCCGTTTCCGGGTTTCCACCTCGCCGTTGACCAGTACCAGGCCGGCGGCGATCATCTGTTTGGCCTCGCCGCCGCTGGCCGCCATGTTCTCGATCTTCAGAACCTTGTACAGTTCGATGTAGTCGTCCCTGATGGCCAGGGTTTTCTGCCGGTCGGTCATGTCGGGTGTTGTTGTGGAATTGGCAAGTAGGCTCAGGTAAAGCTGAGGAGAATGGAATTCCGGTCCGGGATGAACTGCCGGTAGGAGGTGTCAGACTTGTCGAGCATGATCTTAGCCGCCCGCACCGAGTCGGTATCACGGTACTTGTCCGACAGGTAGACGATTTCGCGGATGCCGGCCTGGATGATGACCTTGGTGCACTCGTTGCATGGAAACAGGGCCACGTAGATCCGGCAGTCGCGCAGGTCATAGGAGATGGAGTTGAGCACCGCGTTGAGCTCGGCATGGCAGACATAGGGATACTTGGTGTCCAGATAGTCTCCCTCCCGGGCCCAGGGCAGTTCGTCGTCGGAACATCCCCAGGGAAAACCGTTGTACCCCACGCCGACGATCTTGTTCTGCGAGTTGGCCACGCAGGCGCCGACCTGGGTGTTCGGGTCCTTGGAGCGCAGGCCCGAGAGCAGGGCCACTGCCATGAAGTATTCGTCCCAGGAGAGATAGTCTGTTCTCTTGCCGGTCATGTCCGCGCCTTTCCCCTTGTCATCCCTTCTGCCGCTGTTGCTTGATCCTCCTCCGCCGCTGCCGCCAGTCTTCACTCCTGCCGGTGACCTTGTCGATGAACTGCCTGATGGCCTGGAAATAGTGGATGCCGCCCACCGCCATGAGGGAATTATGGTCTGCGCCGGGAATGATCTGCAGTTCCCTGGTCCTGGCCGGTGAAGCGGCCATCAGCTTTTCGGCCTGCCAGATGGGGATCAGGGTGTCCCGCTGGCCATGGAGGATGAAGGTGGGGCTGGTGACGCCGGCGATCTTGGCGGCGTTGTTGAAGGTATCTTCCTCGCTGACGCCGAGCCGTTCCAGGTCCATGCCCAGGGTCCTGGCCAGGGGCAGGGTCTGGGCAAATCCCGACTCGATGATCAGGCCGCTGATCTCGTCATCAAAGGCCGCGGCCAGTTCAATGGCGCAGGCGCTGCCCAGGGATCTGCCCATGAGGAACAGGTCGCCGGAGTAGCCGTTGTCGGCCAGCCATTTTTTCAGCTCCCTGTACAGGACATGGGCGTCGGAGAGCAGCGAGGATGAGGTCGGGGTGCCGGTACTCCAGCCATAGCCCCGGTAGTCGGTGACCAGAAAATTGAGACCGACCTGCCGGTACATGGGGCCGATGTCATCGTAGTCGGCCACTATCTCGCCGTTGCCGTGGAAGAACAGGATCACCGGCGCGTCCTGGTCCCCGCCGTGGAGCCGGCAGCCGATGCGGACGTCATCCTCGATGTTGACGTCAATATCGGTGCTCTCCGGCGGCAGCGGAGTACGCACGGTTTTGCGCGGATGGAAGAGGACCTGCAGGATCTCGGGCCGGTCCATGATGGCTGTGGCAACCATGCTGCTCTCCTTGTGGTCTTCCGGCGTCCTGCAGCCCGCGATGAACATCCCTCCGAGCAGGACAGGAAGCAGGAGCGGGAACAGTGACGCGGCGTATCGTGGCTTCATGACAGGTTGCGGAAAAAATTTCGCGTATCATAGCCGAGTTGCGCCGGTTGGTCAATGTTGCTCCCGCCCGTGGCGGCTGTCGCATGGCCTTTCAGATGTTGAAGCCGCTGACAAGCTGTTTCAGCTCATCGGCCAGGTTGCGCAACCGGGCCGCGTTTTCCCGGACCTGGCTGGAGTTTTCCGCCAGTTCAGCCGCCGAGCGATTGACCCTGGCGATGTCCGAGGCCACCTCGTTGGCCACGGCTGAACTCTGGCTGATGTTTTCTCCCATCTCCACGATGCCGCCCTGGGTCTCGCCGACATTGTGGGCGATCTCGCGGGTGGTGTCATGCTGTTCTTCCACTGCGGCCGTGATCCGGTAGACGATCTCGCTGGTGCGGCTGATGATCTCGGAGATCCCGGAGATCTGGCGGACCGTCTCGTCGGTGGATTCCTGGATCCGGCTGACCGAGTCCTTGATGTCGATGGAGGCATTGCTGGTCTGGGAGGCCAGTTCCTTGATCTCGTTGGCAACCACGGCGAAGCCCTTGCCTGCCTCGCCGGCCCGTGCTGCCTCGATGGTGGCATTGAGGGCAAGGAGATTGGTCTGTTCGGAGATCTCGATGATGGTCTCGGTGACCTTGCCGATCTTCTGGGCAGCATCGCCCAGGTTGTTGACCTTGTCCGAGGCCTCCATGGCCTGTTCAACGGCCTGTTCAGTGATCTGTTTGGCTTCGCTGCTGTTCTTGCTGATCCCCTGGATGTTGCTGGTGATCTCCTCCATGGACTCGGCAATGTTCATGACGTTGGCCGAGGCCTGGTCCACGGTGGTGGCCACATTGTTCATGTTGACGCTCATCTCCTCCGCCGCCACGGCCACGGTATTGGAACGTTCCGCAACGTCGGTGACCCTGGCGTCGGTGTCCTCGGCGGTGCGGGCAAGGAGGGACGAGGCGTTCTGCAGGTTTTCGGCATTCTCGACCAGCCTGGTCACCATCTGGCGGATGTTGGCGGTCATCTTCTCCATGGCCGCAGCAATGACCGCGATTTCATCGTGGCCGCTGATGTCGGCAACCGCTGTCAGGTCGCCGGCCCCAACCTTTTCCGCCATGCCGTGCACGGCCTGCAGCCGCCTGCCGACCCGGAACAGAATGGTGAAAAAGAGGGCAAAAAAGAGAAAGAGCGCACCTCCGGTCACCATGAACAGGCCGTGCATCTTACGAACACTGTTCTGGATACCGGCGGAACATTCCTGGCGGATCTTGTCCACCTCTGCGGTAATCGTCTTGAAGCCGGCAAAGGCGGGCGAGTCATCGATCTTGACCACCTTGTCGATTTCGGCCGCGGTCTTTCCCTCCCCGTGCAGACGGACCGAGGTGGCGATGGCGCGGCTGTACTTGGCGGCCACGGCCTCGATCCTGTCCAGGGCCTGCTTTTCGGCGTCGTTCATCCTGGTCTTCCGGTAATCGGCAATGGCCTGCTGCATCCGGGCCTCGTTCTTGCGGAACCGGTCCACATACTTCTGCGTGCCGCGCAGGACATGATTCTTGAAGTTGTGAATGAAGCCGCCGTAGCCGAACTGGGACTTGATTACGGAAAGAAGGAGCATCTTCTGCTGGGCATTGTTTTCAAAGTGGTGCCAGACCCGGTTGATATCGGTCACGGATCGGAACTGGAAGAGACCGAGAACCGAGAGAAGAACAATCAGCGCGGCGGAAAGAAAGGTGATCTTCTGTTTGACAGTCATGGCCAAAACTCCCTGGGGCAGAATGATTTTCCAGTATCAGAAAGGCGCTTTCTGAATTCTGGTTCATTGTCTCACAGCACCGGAAGCGGGTCAAATTAAAATATCGTTAAGGTGCCATTTCCTCTCCACCGCTCTGGATTGCCAGTGGGCAAGTGAACAGACTGGATGTCAACCACTTGAAAACACGTTGTAAACATGGAGGCAACCTGCTACAGTGCGATTCTATGAACAAGTTCGATCGCATCTACGAACTTCGGGCTGTCTTCCATGCCCGCCGCCATCCCGTCTCCCTGGCCCAACTCGCCGAGATCCTGCAATGCTCCCCCGCCACCGTCAAGCGGCTCATCGCCAAGCTGCGCCATGAGCTTGGCGCTCCCATCCGCTACGATCCCCGGCGCAACGGCTATATCCTGGAGCAGGAGTCCTGCGGGCCCTACGAGCTGCCCGGCCTCTGGTTCTCTGTCTCCGAACTTCAGGCCCTGCTGACCATCCATGAGCTGCTTGCCAACCTGCAGCCGTCCATCCTGCATGCCGAATTCAGCAGTCTCAGGCAACGCATCGAAGCGATCCTTGCCGCCAACCATGTTGCCACCGGTGAACTTGCCCGCCGCTTCCGGATCATCGGTGTTGGTATCCGCGCCTGCCGCTCCGACCATTTCAGGATCGTGGTCAGCGCCACTCTTCAGCGTCGCCGCCTGGCCTTACGCTACCATGGCCGGGAAAAAGACCTGCAGACCAGCCGTTTCGTCTCACCACAGCGGCTCGTCTATTACCGGGAAAACTGGTATCTCGATGCCTGGTGCCATGAGCGTGACGGTCTGCGCACCCTTGCCCTGGAGCGAATCCGTTCCATCAGGATGACCGACGACCGGGCCATGGACGTGCCGGATGACCGGCTCGACAGCTACTATGCTCCCTCTTTCGGCATCTTTGCCGGGCCGCCAAAGCAGACCGCCATTCTACGCTTCACCCCGGAACGTTCCCGTTGGGTTGCCGAGGAACGCTGGCACCCTGACCAGCAGGGCACGTTTACCGACGACGGCTCCTATGAACTGGCCCTGCCTTTCTCAGACAGTCGCGAACTTATCCTTGACATCCTCCGTTATGGACCGGATGTGGAGGTCCTGGCGCCGGCATCCCTGCGGCGGGATGTGGTGGCTCGTCTGGAGGCAGCCCTGAAAAAATATGAAAAAAAGTGAGCAGTGGATCAGATTTTGCGCCAGGGGGTGTGCTAAATGCATAGGTAGACGCTGCTGGAAAAGAGCAAACGACCAAGCTGGAGGACACACATGATGGCGTACAGGGATTTTTTCCGGCAACTCACCGGGTATACGCCCTTCAGGTACCAGGAAAGGCTGGCCGACGGACCATGGCCGGAACTGCTGGAGGTGCCCACCGGCCTGGGCAAGACCGCCGCCGTTGTGATCGCCTGGCTGTACAGGCGGATGAACGGTGATGTGCATACGCCGGCCCGCCTGGTTTACTGCCTGCCCATGCGGGTCCTGGTGGAGCAGACCAGGGAAAACACGCAACAGTGGCTCTCCCGGGCCGCTCCACTGTTCAAGGAGGCCGGGGCGGATCTGCCCGGGGTCTCTTCGCTCATGGGCGGCGAGCACGACACGGCCTGGGCCGGCCAGGCCGACAGGCCGGCCATCATCATCGGCACCCAGGACATGCTGCTCTCGCGGGCCCTGATGCGGGGGTACGGTATGAGCCGCTACCTGTGGCCGGTCCATTTCGCCCTGCTCCACAACGATGTCCTGTGGGTCTTTGACGAGATCCAGCTCATGGGGGCCGGACTTGCCACCTCGGCCCAGCTCGAGGCCTTCCGCCGTGCCCTGGGAACGGCCAGGCCGGGCCGCAGCCTCTGGATGTCCGCGACCCTGAACCCGGCCTGGCTTGCGACTCTGGATCTGGGCCCGCATATGCACTCCTTCCGCCGTATGGCCCTGGAACCGAACGAGGAACAGGATACGGTCGTCTGCCGGCGACGCAGCGCTGCCAAGCGGCTTATGACGGCGGCCACCACGCTTACCCGCAGCAACCGGAAAAGCAGGGCCGGGGAGTATGCGGCCAGCCTGGCCCAGGAGATCCTCGCCGCCCATGTCCCCGGCACCACCACCCTGGTGGTTCTCAACAACGTGGCCAGGGCCCAGGCCCTGCTTTCTGCCCTGGACCGGATGGGACCGGGGGCAGAGACCCTGCTGGTCCATTCCCGTTTCCGGCCGCCGGAACGTGCCGAGCTCAACCGCGCGCTTACCATCGAACCCGACGCCGCCGGGCCGGGCCGGATCATTGTCGCCACCCAGGCCGTGGAGGCTGGTGTGGATATCAGCAGCCGGGTCCTGTTCACCGAGCTTGCTCCCTGGTCTTCCCTGGTCCAGCGGTTCGGCCGCTGCAACCGGTATGGCGAGGCCGGGGCGGCGGGCGGCCTGGTCGTGTGGATAGACATCGAGCCGGACACGGGGCTCGAGCTGCCCTATACGTCCGGGGACATGGACGGCGCACGGCAACGGCTAGCTCGCCTTGTCGGCGTCAGCGCGGCCGAGTTGCCCGCGGTGGATGATCCTGTTCCGGTCCAGCCGCTCTTGCGCAGGCGCGACTTCCTGGACCTGTTCAATACCGATCCTGATCTCTCCGGTTTTGATGTTGATATCTCGCCCTACATCCGGGATACCGCTGACACGGACATCCAGTTCTTCTGGCGTGACCTGGACGGGGATCCGTCCCCGGAGATTACGCCCAGCCGTGATGAACTCTGCCGGGCATCTCCCGGTCAGGCGGCGGAACTGCTGAAACGGTTGAAAAAAGGGTCCCTGACGCCTTATGCCTGGGACAGTCTGGACGAGCGATGGCTGCCGTTCCGGGGCAGGATTCGGCCCGGCCTGGTCCTGCTCCTGGATTGCGCGGCAGGCGGCTATTGCCGCCGGTACGGCTTCCAGCCCGGCAGCAGGGAGCCGGTGAAACCGGCACCGTCGGCAGGACAGAGCGGGCCGGACGGGTATAGCAGTGACTGGCGCAGCCGGACGACCATTCCCGTATCCCTGGAGCGTCACCTGGACAATACCCTTGCCCTGGCCAGGGAATTCTGCCAGCGGCTCGGCCTGACCGGAGACGCAAAGGAGGCCGTGCTCACCGCGGCTGCCCGGCATGATGTCGGCAAGGCCATGGCCGTGTTCCAGGCCACCATGCATGGCTGTTCCATGGAAGAGGCCGGCGCGCGGCGGCCGCTGCTGGCCAAGTCGGCCCTGAACGGTCGTCACCGGCGCCGGTACTTCCGTCATGAGGTGGCCTCCATGCTGGCCTGGCTGTCACGGGCCCGGCCCGGTCCCGGCACCGACCTGGTGGCCTACCTTATTGCCGCCCACCACGGCAAGGTGCGGATGTCGCTGCGGGCCATGCCCGGGGAACAGGCGCCGCCCCCGGGCCTCGGTCCCCGCTATGCCAGGGGTATCTGGGAAGGTGAGGAGCTGCCCGGGGTCGAGCTGCCCGGCGGGGATGCCTCCCCGGCCACCAGGATGGACCTTGCGGTCATGGAACTGGGCCGGGGCAAGGCAGGGATGTCCTGGACTGAACGGACCTGGCGTCTTCTCGATCACCACGGCCCTTTTCGCCTGGCCTGGCTGGAGACCCTGGTCCGGCTGGCGGACTGGCGGGCCTCGGCGGAAGAACAGGAGGAGTGACAATGCCCCATGAACATACCCTGGCCGGCTGCATGTCCACGCCGCTGGCCAGCTATCTGAAGTCCCTCGGCATTCTGCGCCTGGTGGCGGAACAGAAGGATGGCTCGGCCACCGGGCACTGGCAGGGTGACAGGTTTCTCCTGGGTACCTGCATGGCGGCCGATGAACTGGAACATTTTTTTCTGGAGGAATACCGGCCAACGCCGATCATTGCGCCATGGAACGGTGGCAGCGGATTTTACCCGAAGGACAACAAGGCCGGCATCGACGGCCTGGCAGGATCTTCGGCCAGCCGGCTCGATCCGTACAGGGAGGTTATCGCCATTGGGCAGCGCCTGGTGGGCGGTCGGGAAAAGAGCCCGAAAAACGGGGAGAAACATCTCCTGCTCTCCAGGTTGCGGGCCACCCTGCCCGACAGCGCCCTGGCCTGGCTGGATGCCGCCGTGCTCCTGGTCGGTGACAGGACCGGGTATCCACCCCTGCTCGGCACGGGCGGCAATGACGGACGCCTTGATTTCACCAACAACTTCATGCAGCGCATCCTCGATGTGATGTCGCCGGCCGATGGCCGCCCCACGGCCGCGGCCAGTTCCTGGCTACAGGGCTGTCTTGCCGGCGGTGGAACGGCGGGCCTGCTCGCCAGGGCCATCGGCCAGTTCGCGCCCGGCCAGGCCGGCGGCCCCAATGGCACCACCGGTTTCGAGGCCGGTTCCCTGCTCAACCCGTGGGATTTCATTCTCATGCTCGAGGGCGGGCTCCTGTTTGCCGGCTCCGCCACCCGCCGCCTGGAGAGCCACGGGAACGCGGCCCCGAGTTTTCCGTTCACGGTTCGCGCCACGGGTAGCGGATCCGGCGGTGCCGGTCCGGCTGACGAGGCAGCTTCCCGGGCGGAGATCTGGCTGCCGCTCTGGCAGCAGCCTGCCTCGTTGCCTGAACTGCGGATCCTCTTTGCCGAGGGCAGGATCACGGTAGGGAGACGGCCGGCCGCGGATGGCCTGGATGTCGCCCGGGCCGTCGGATCCCTCGGGGTTGACAGAGGTATTGCCCTGTTCCAGCGCTACGGATTCTTCAGACGCGCCGGCAAGGCCTACCTCGCCACACCGCTGGGACGGTTCCGGGTCAGCCGCCGGCCTGAAAGCAGCCTGGTGGATCAACTCGACCGGGGGGGCTGGCTGGACATGCTGCGTAGATTCGCACGCCGTGACAACGCCCCGGCCGTTGCCAGGCAACTTGTGCGCCGGCTGGAAGACGAGATCTTTGCCCTGACCGGTGGCGGCGGCCGGCCCGTGGTACAGAACCTTGTCATCCTTCTGGGGCGTATCCAGAGGATCCTTGCTGCCGGAGCCGCTTTTCGTGAGACCGTGCCGCCCATGCCCTTGCTCGGGCCGGAATGGGTCTCTGCGGCCGACGACGGCTCCTTGGAGTTCCGGATCGCCTGCGCCCTGGCCGGCCTGGAGGAGATGCGCGCCTATGTCCTGCCGATCGGTGCAGAGCAGGGCATGGACCGTGCGGCCTGGCGGAAAGGTAGTGTCCGGGCGGTCTGGAGCAGCGGAAATCCCGTGCTGTCCCTGGCGCGCATCCTGGAGCACCGCCTGCTTGATGCCAGCCGGGACCCGGCAGCGCTCTCTCCCTTTGCCGGCAGGCCGGTGGCCCGCCTTGACGAGGTACTGGCCTTTCTGGCCGGGGAGACCGATGACATGCGTCTTGCGGCCCTGTTCAACGGCCTGGTCAACATCCGGTTGCCCCCTTCGCTGGTCCGCCGCTCCCGTGGTGGCATTGTCCAGCCGCCGGCCGCGTTTCGGGTGCTTCTGCCCCTCTATACGGCGGCAGAAGACCTGCACCGGGCAGGCCTGCTGCCGGAATCCGCCCACATGGTGCTGCCCGGCACCATCACGCGCCTGCTGATGTCGGCCAACCGCCATCAGGCCGGCCGGGCTGTGGCCATGGCCTGGCGGCGTCTGGCCATGGCCGGCATGCGACTGCCACCGGGCGCGTCTCCGGAACCACTCAATATCGATTACATTCGTCTGGCCGCTGCCCTGCTGCTCCCCTTGGGAGTGTCCGATCTCAGGCATATCTGCAGGCCGTTTCTTGAAAATGTGGATCAGTCCACCAGTCACAATCACCAAGGAGTATCCCATGACGCTTGATTTTTCCGCCCTTGACACTTCTCCCCGCCTGTTGCTCGAGGCCGATCTCAGGCCTCTGCAGGGCACCCGTTTCCAGCCCACCGGTTTCCCCGACCTGGGAGCGGCCCGTTACGATGGTCCGGATGGCCGGCCCATGCTGCTGGTGGAGTCGGCCCAGTCCATGGCCAACCGGCTCGAGTCGGTGTGCTGGGACACCGCAGCCGGCGACTGGCAGCCGCCCCTGCGCGGTCTTCCCTATATCAGGGTGGAGGACGGGGATGGCCGGATGCTGACCAGCTCGGTGCTTGAGGCACACCGGATCAATTCGCCCTACATCCTCGAGGGCCAAGACCGATCCGTGCTGGATATCCTGAAGCAGGAACTGTCGGACAGGGACGAGGGCGTCGTGGATATCCGCAAGCTCGCCAGGGTACTCCTGCGGCTGGACATCAACAGCCTTGTGCACGGGGTCTTTCTGTCCAAGAAGGAGCTGTCCGGCGGTCGGCTGCGGCTGCCGCGCATCCTGTCGGCCTTTATCGAGGCCGCAGATGTCCGGGTGGCGCAGTCGGGCGGCGTGAAGAACGACCGGGTCAATCCCTCCGGCGACACCGGCCGGGGGTTCGGCAATGTCCCCTTTTCCCGCGACGAGTACACATCACCACGCATCACTGCGTATCTCAATATCGACCTGGCCCAGTTACGGGGGTTGCGGCTGGGAAAGGCGGCGGAGATCCTCCTCCTGGGGCTGATGGCTTACAAGATCCGGCTTTTCCTCAAAGATGGGTTACGGCTGCGGACCGCCTGTGACCTTGACCTGGAAGAACTGCGGGTCACCCGGCCGGCCGGCTTTGCTTTGCCCGGCCTGGAAGAACTCGAGAATCTCCTGCCGGAGCTTATCGAGACGGCTGCAGGGGAGGGTCTTTTTGCCGATCCCCCTGTCACAATGGTCACATGGAGGAAGTGAGATGCTGGCCATAGGCTTTCGTTTTCCTGGCGGCCGGTACCATGCCACGCCCTGGGGGCGTCATGTCAACGAGGCCGACGTCGAATGGCCGCCCTCGCCCTGGCGCATTGTCCGGGCCCTGGCCGCGACCTGGCACCGCAAGATCGACCATGGCAGGTTCGCGGAACCCCTGCTTGCTTCCCTGCTCACGGGTCTTGGCAGCGAACCGCCTGTGTACCGGCTGCCCGCGGGCGTCCATTCGCACGTTCGCCACTACATGCCGGTCCGCAAGGGGAAGGGGGAGGGCAGGGTCTTGGTCTTTGACGCCTTTATCCGGCTTTCGTCCGACGATGAGCTGGTCGTCTGCTGGCCCGACCTAGAGCCCGGCAGGGAAGAGACCCGGCTCCTGGACCAGCTTGTCGAGGCCCTCTCCTGCCTGGGCCGTGCCGAGAGCTGGGTCGAGGCCCGGCGTTTGCCGGATTGGCAGGGAACACCTGATTGCCGGCCGGTTGGCGAGAGTTCCGGCCCGGGACCCGGTGGGACGGACGAACCGGTTCCCCTGCTCTGTCCCCTGCCGCCGGACGAGTACAGGGCCCGGCGGCAGGAGATGCTTGCCGGCAGGGCAGGGAGGACGAAGAAGATGCGCAAAACGCTGCCGGAATCGTGGCTGGCCGCGATCTCCCTGGAGACCGCCGATCTGCAGAGAGCCGGGTGGAGCCGGCCGCCGGCGGCCAGAGAGGTGCTTTATCGGCGGCCGGCCGGCAGCCTGATCTCCGCTGCCCCTGCATCCAGGACCGTTGGGCCGCAACCAAAGGTCATAACCTTCCTTCGGTTTGCCCTTTACGGCCGGCCCCTGCCACGGATGGAGGAAGCGGTCAGGATCGGCGAGCTGGCCAGGGCGGCCTGTATGCACCTGGCGCAGAAACACCTGGGCCGGGTGCCTGCAGCTCTCTCCGGCCATGGCCTGGATCGCTCGCCATGCCATCAGCACGCCTTTTTTCTTGCCGAGCCTGACAACCGGGGGAAGGTACAGCACCTGCTGGTCCATGTCCCGGCCGGACTGGCGGCTGACGAACTGGCGCCCCTGCAGGGATTGAGCCGACTCTATGATGGCCGGGGGCGCGAGTGGCAGGTCCTGTTCGAGGGGGCCGGAGGCACAGCAGTCCTCGACGGTGTTGTTCCCTATGCGGCAAGGGTCCATGTCTGGCGATCCCTGACACCCTACCTGCGGCCCTGGCACCGCAAGAAGCGGTTCGATACTAATGAGCAGATTCGGCGGGAGTGTCGACTACGCGGCCTGCCCGAGCCGGTGGAGATCAGTCCGTTGCCATATGTGTCCCTGGGCGGTCGTCCCCGGCGGCCTGTGCATTTCCGGCGTTTTCGCAGCAAAAAAGGGCTCATGCAGCCCGATACCGGCGGCAGCCTGGTCAGGCTCGTGTTTCCCCGCCCGGTCCAGGGTCCCCTGGCCCTGGGCTTCGGCTGTCATTACGGGCTGGGCCTGTTTGTGCCCGAAAACAGGTGAGTCGTATGAATCTGGAACCAGTGATTGGAGTGGATAGGAAAAATCGTGAGGGTTGCGATCGTCCGGACGCGCAACAGGAGCTCTCCACAGGGGATCTTGTGATATGCGAGGTATGTGGCGGCAAGGTTTCGCGGTTTGCGAAAGTCTGTCCCCACTGTGGCGATCCCGGGCTTCACGAGAACCTGTCTGCAGGCCTGGACGGATGTATGCATTCGCTGTTGCGGGCCGGTCTCGGGCTTGTTTTCCTCTACGCCTTGGTGTCGGCAGGCTGTTCTTCCCTGTTGAAATCCTGCGGAATGCAGTGAGGGGGTATTATGGAACAGGGTTCATATATCCCGGTCCGCATGGTCAACGAGTATGTTTATTGTCCCAGGCTGGCCTACCTGGAATGGGTCCAGTGCGAGTGGGCCGATTCGGCAGATACCGTGGGCGGCAGATTGGTCCATCGCAGGGTGGACCGGGCAGTTGGCGATATGCCGCCGGCAGCCGAGCTGGCGGAAGCAGGGTCCATGGAGGCACGGGCGGTGCATCTCGCCTCGGACGAGCTGGGCATCGTGGCCAGGTTCGACCTTGTCGAGGGCGCAGACGGCCAGGTGGTGCCGGTGGATTACAAGCGGGGCAAGCGACCGCATGTGGCCCGCAGAGTTTACGATCCGGAACGGGTCCAGCTCTGCCTCCAGGGGATGATTCTTCGGGAACAGGGCTATAGATGCGACGAGGGGATTATTTATTTTGCCGGCAGCCGGGAACGGGTACGGGTGGCCTTTGACCGGGAACTGCAGGAACAGGCCCGCGCCGCTGTCCGGGGTGTGCGAACCATGGCTGCATCGGGCGAGATGCCGGAGCCCCTGGAGGACAGTCCACGCTGCCCGCGTTGCTCTCTGGTGGGGATCTGTCTGCCCGACGAGGTGAGGTTTCTCAACCGCCGTCAGCATCCGCCCCGTCCCCTGGCCGTGGCCGTGGACGATGCCCTGCCGGTCTATGTCCAGTCCCATCGCGGCAAGGTGGCGAAAAAGGGTGACGAGCTGGTGATTTCCACCGGTGACGACGGGACCGGGACCAGGGCCCGCCTGGGCGAGACCTCCCAACTGGTGCTCCTGGGCAATGTGTATCTGACCACACCCTGCCTGCACGAGCTGCTTCGGCGGCAGATCCCTGTCTCCTGGTACAGCTACGGCGGCTGGTTCCTCGGCTGGAGCAGCAGCACCGGCCATCGCAATGTCGAGCTGCGCACGGCCCAGTACCGGGCCAGTTTCGATGGTGGCCGCTGCCTGGAGCTGGCAAGGACCTTTGTCCGGACCAAGATTCTCAACTGCCGAACCCTGCTCCGGCGCAACTGGAGAGGCGGCGAGAAACCCCGGCAACTGCTGGTGGAGATGCGGGAGGATGCCGAACGGAGCAGGCGTGCGAAGACATTGGAGGAACTTCTCGGTGTCGAGGGCGCGGCAGCGGCCCGGTATTTTGGTTCCTTTGCCCGTATGCTCCGGGACGATGGCCGTGCCTGCAATCGCTTCGACTTCCTGGGGCGCAACCGCAGGCCTCCTGTCGATCCTGTCAATGCTCTGCTGTCCTTCGGCTATGCCATGCTGGTGCGGCATTGGACCGTGACCCTCGCCGGGGTGGGTCTGGATCCCTATCGGGGGTTTTACCATCAGCCCCGATACGGCCGTCCCGCCCTGGCCCTGGATCTGATGGAGTCATTCCGGCCCCTGATCGTCGATTCGTGCGTGATCCGCAGTATCAATAATGGCGAGATACGCAAAGAGGACTTCGTCGAACGAGCCGGAGCGGTGGCATTGAAGGACAGGGGCCGGAAAAAGTTCATCGCCGCCTTTGAACGAAGACTCGGCCAGGAGATCACCCACCCGGTGTTCGCCTACCGGCTTTCCTACCGGCGGGTGCTCGAGCTGCAGGCCAGGCTGCTCGGGCGATACCTGCTGGGCGAAATATCCGCCTACCCGGACCTGACGACACGATGAGCCACGGCGAACATTTTTACATTATTGCCTATGACATCGCTGATCCGAAACGGTGGCGAAAGGTGTACAAGACCCTGCGCGGCTATGGCGCATGGACCCAGCTCTCGGTATTCCAGCTGCGCCTGACTGCCCGGCGCCATACCGAACTCATCGGCCGGCTCGAGGAAATCATCAACCACAGAGATGACCATATTCTTTGCTTTGATTTTGGGCCTGCCGATGGTATGAAGGAATCAAGGGTGGTCAGCTTAGGCCGGCCGTTCCGTCCGCTGAAACGGGACGCGCTCATTGTCTGACAGGCCAATATCCTGCCCCAGACAGGCGAGCGCTGCAGTGGCGCCAGGCCTGCCGGTACCGCTCGTATCCGATTTTGTTCTTTGAAAACAGGATATTCGTTGCGATACTCGGATATCGGGCAATATCGGTCAGCCCTTGACCGCTCACCACCGGGCAGCCCTCGTAAACCGGCCCGCAAACCCCCATCCCTCCGAAGTCAGGAGAGACGGCGTTTTCCCCGGCACACTGCCGGGGCCCCATTGAAGCTATCTTTATGGTTTCGCTGGTGTTGTTGCTGGCGGGAGTTTTCCCCGGCACACTGCCGGGGCCCCATTGAAGCTTTTACTGAGGCTTCCAAGTGAAATTTTTATTTCCCGTTTTCCCCGGCACACTGCCGGGGCCCCATTGAAGCTTGGTTATCTGCCGAATATGAGAGTCGGTTCGGTGCGTTTTCCCCGGCACACTGCCGGGGCCCCATTGAAGCCCCGCCGAATGTCACCCTTCCGAAGTGCATCAGGACGTTTTCCCCGGCACACTGCCGGGGCCCCATTGAAGCCATTGTCTCACCTCGTGGTTGCTTGCGGCGCCCGCTTGTTTTCCCCGGCACACTGCCGGGGCCCCATTGAAGCAACTCCACCCTCCATGGCATGGCCTGGTGCTTGTTGCGGTTTTCCCCGGCACACTGCCGGGGCCCCATTGAAGCCAGCGGGTCGAATGGCAGCCGGACGGCTTCGACTATGTTTTCCCCGGCACACTGCCGGGGCCCCATTGAAGCGGTAAATGGCAATACGGATAATTGAAGGTGTTCCGGGGTTTTCCCCGGCACACTGCCGGGGCCCCATTGAAGCTGACATATCCATTTACCGCTTTCATGCGGCTCCCCGTGTTTTCCCCGGCACACTGCCGGGGCCCCATTGAAGCAATAAGAAAAAACAATTTGTTGCTAAACGTCCACGTGTTTTCCCCGGCACACTGCCGGGGCCCCATTGAAGCAACCCACTGGACAATGTGTTGTGCTGCTG
>Ga0256840_1001189_pt1 | contig 24955 bp, 31 predicted proteins | sample 355202metaG_FD_185969 | JGI IMG/M metagenome (GOLD analysis project Ga0256840, IMG submission 185969) | Hydrothermal vent microbial communities from Mid Atlantic Ridge, Atlantic Ocean - 355-202 | ecosystem: Environmental > Aquatic > Marine > Hydrothermal vents | place: Atlantic Ocean: Mid...
CACATGCGAGGCAAGATAAGTCGCGACAGGATATTGCTTGGCATCAAACTGCCAAGCGGATAAATCACCTTCTACAGGATGAAGCGGGGAGGTAAACCATTCACCTAAAGCGATACGGTGTTGTTCAGCCAGTTGCATAAACTCATCACGGTTATTCACCAATAATGGATATTTTAAAAAAGCATGATTAGCAAACCATTGTTTAGCAACATGGTTTTTACCGTGTTTAATTAAAAAGTCGGTATAGATTTCAGCGGATTGTTTGCGTTTGATTAAATCGGCATTTAGCTTGGGTAGTGTTCGCAAGCCTTCTTTGGCTTGTGTTTCGCTAAAGGCTTTAAAATACCCCTCTGGCATGGTGATGGAGTTAATCTCACCACCTGATGACGAACCAACCACGAGATTATGTTTGCTTAACCAACGATAAAACCGCACTAATACCCAATAGCTAGTATCATTAATTAAAAAATGCTTAACAAAATACAATAGCTTTAAATTGATTCGTTCTTTCACTGAAGGCTGAATTAAATCGGCATTTAAGCGGATTAGTTTCTGGCTTATGTCTTTATTTTGCGTAATGGCAAAACCACCAATACCCGTAGAAAACGGTTTATTCCATTGAGTTGAATAAATCGCCGCATCGCAGAATAAGCCATTAGGGATGCCGTTATAAACACCCCCAAAACCATGAGTACAATCTTCAATAGTATATAGATTATTGGCTTTGGCTAACTCATTTAAGGCTTCTAAATCGGTCGATAAACCATAGGTATTTTGACAAATAATGACTTTAGTGCGATTAGTGATGGCTTGCTCTACCTGTGCAATATCCATATTGTAACTATCAGCACAAACATCAATATAAACTGGCTTAGCCCCTAAATATAAAATTACATTGGGGACAACGACGCAGGTGTAGGCAGGGAGAATCACTTCATCGTCTTTTTGAACACCCATGGCTTGCAATAAAGCGTATAGGGCGATGCGGGCTTTCCAGTAGAAGAATAGATTATTATTTTTTAAATCCAGAAAATTATTAATTTGTGCTACATACTGTTTTATCATGACTAAATATCGGGAAGGTCTATTTTCTTACGTCCCATGACTCGTTGCATCCTAACGGGCTTATTAGCACTGTCTTTTATTACATAATAAGTCCATTTCTCTGTTGCTCCTGATGCAACAATACCTGAAGTCAAAACAACCCCTTTTTCAACAATAGTATTAGTTAGTATGGTTGCATTGACGGCAATAAAGGCGTCACGTTTAATATGTACCATACCTTTTAAAACATCCCGTTGCTCAGGGGGAATCATAGGGCCTGATGATCTTGTTCCTGGTTTCAGTGTTTCTGTTGAGGTAATAGCTTTAGCACCTGATGCCATGCAAGCATAATCTTCAATAATAAAGTCACCCCCGCCTGAAATAAAAACATAAGGCGCTAAATGCACTCTTCTTCCTATTTTTGCTGTATTAGCCGCAATAATGACGTATTTATCGATTAAGGAGAATTCAGATAATTCAACTTGCTCAGGATGAGAAATAATTGCACCCTGTTCAATCAAAACATTTGCCTCCATCACTTTCAACTTATTTTTATAGTACAGACCTCTCACATAACAACCAAACATATGAGGAAGACCCGGTAGATGGGTTACAAACATTAGCATTAAGTCTGAATAGATAGGAATTCTTAATCCTAAGAAAAAGCTAAAAACCTTTTCAAAAACAGATATAAAAACTATAAAAATATTATTTTTATAGAGTTTAATGAGTATGGGTAATGTTTTAGAGTCAGGATTGTTCTTATAGGCATGCTCGAAAAACCTATGATTAAAAATCAGATGATTATTAGGGATCATTATCCTTATGACCTTCGTGCTACTGCAACAAGTAAACTTCCTTTACCTATTATATTAGAAAGCCAAAAGACTAGCTTATTAAGAATGGACTTCGTAGTAACAAGCTGACCTAACACCTTATCATCGTTGGACTGAGCACTTAGATGCACTATGTTAAATTTATTATTAGTCAATAAATAATTTAATGCGTTTTTATTGTAAGCGATTAAGTGATGATTTATCATGTCGATTTTACCAATTATACATCTCAATTATTAAATACTTTTTCAAACAGTTTATGAGTTTTCTTTATAGCAAAGGTATCTGATGACAATTCGTTGTAACTCTCTATTTTACGCTTATTCGGTGTAAATAACATATAATTATATGAACTCAGTAAATTATACACTTCCTCCTTATTCTCAGTTACTTCCACCATTAGAATAAGATTATCCTTCAATATTTCTTTCATTCCTTGTAAAACATTGAGTTCCGCACCTTCAACATCAATTTTTATAAACTCTGGTGTTGTATCGATATCTTTAACGAAGTCATCTAAAGAAATACACTTCACTATTTTTTTTGTCCTTTTGATGTTAGATGCTCTCTGTGAAGCAATGTTTTTTTCTAATACAGAAAAATCTTTCAATATAGAGTTATTTTGCCCTGTCAGATTTTCTATATAGAAATCTACAGTGCCTGTATAGTCATTTGCTGCTTTTTCAATTAATGAAATATTTTTTTCTTCTTTTATATTTTCTCGAATGTATTTTAGATTATTTTCCCCAGGCTCAAACACATAAACAAAGCCATCATTCCCTACTAATTTTGAATAATACAAAGATACAAAACCTATATGTCCACCAACCTCTACGACGGTATTGCCTAGACCAATTAGTTCAGCATACAGAGCCATGCTCTCTCTCTACCCTTATACCAGTACCCTTTATGATTATAAGAATGAAGTAATATTTTATTACCAGTATGTGCATGTTTGACTTTAATATCACCTAAATTAATCTTCCTAAAAAGGGGCAGTAATAATTGGCGTAGTATTTTATTTCTATGTAGTTTCATTGTATTTCAATAGTCCTTGTAAATTCATCCAAAAGATTATAGCCATCCCATACGGGGGAAAAATCAAGTGCTTTTCCTATCGGTACAAAGCGATCAAACCCTTGTGGCATTTGTTCTGATATAAAATTCTTTAGCTCTTCAGATGATACCCCAAAGCATCCAACCGTTTGAATTTTTCTGGAGGCTAAAGGCATTAACTCTTTTAATTCATTGATTGAATATTCATAAAACAACCCAGCACCACAATGTAAATCAGTTTGTAATTCATCAAGCGAATTCAACTGAACACGACTAATAAGGTTGTTTTTTGTACTCGGTAAGACTGCATCAGCTGTTATTGCCATACTTTGACTGACAACTAATTTATTCACTATATCAGCCGCTGAAATTTCAGCAAATTCAGGGCTAAGGTAAACATGAATACCCTCCCAAAAAGACGTTTTTGCGTTTTCGATACTTTCCTTATCCCCTTTCCACACAATAAGCCGAGGCGAGGAGCAAGCCATTTGACCAAACCAATAAGCATCATTGATAAATGAATGTATTAGCTTATCTTTGTTATTCTTATCTAGAGCTAAAAAGGCAGTTGCATCTAATAAACTTAAAGAAAACTTATCGGTAAAAGGAAGTTCTATTGCAGTGGGTGGGAGTTCTATTCGGCGTATTTTCTGAATTGTATTATCGCCACCCCAGATAACACGCATATCACAATGAGCCGATAAATAGGCAGTAACTCTATCGTCATGCCCATAGCTTAAAATCATCTGACGGCTAGCAATTTGTGAATATTCAGGAAGCTTAAATAAATCATTTAAGGTTTTTAAAAGCAAATCAATCTGCTCACCACTTTTACTGGATAGGCGAATAATATTAATATTGCCAGCCAGCATGGATAAAAACCATGAATAAATAAAAATAGAATCTACATTGGAGGGGGCGATATGAAACACAACACCTCTTGCTAGACGAACACCCTGCAAAGGTTCGCTTATGTTTTCTTTTATGATTTTTAAAACATGGGCTTTTCTCATCCAAAAGCCCATTGCCATTAATTCAGGATGTACTCTAAACTCAGGATTTTTTAATATAGTTTGTGATAACTGGCTAATAAACCCAATGACTTGTTGATCTGCTAGTGGCAGAATATTTTGAGAAAATATTTTATCATCCCATTGCTTCTCGGAAGGTAATAATACTTGTACCCACCCCCCCATGTTTTTAGCATTTTTATTCATAATGAGACCTCACTGGCATGTGTATCACTACAGCCTCTTATTTCGGCACGCGGTATTCTGCCTATTACCGCAAAATATTTGCCCTTTCGACCACAAGGGCAATCATCAATACCTACCACATGACCTAAGTCTTCGGTTAGCAGGGAGTGCCCAGGGTAAGAATGCGGCAAGATAGAGAGCACCTGAATAATACCGCTTTCACCAATAGGTAACTCAGACCAATCAAAGGAATCACGAATAATCACATCGGAAAAAATAGGTGCATGTAGATGCCCTTCTTTGCATTCCATATAAATAGAACCAACTTGCTCAACCATCCCATAAAAATTATGAATAGATGAAACACCTGTATGAGTCTTTATCTCTTTTTTAAATGTATTATTATCGACAGCCTCCTCTTGCAACTTTTTCCACCCACCACTATGAACTAAAATACCTTGTGGAATACTGATTGTTTTATCTTGTTCATGTAATGGCTTAAGTAAGTACTGCCAAACCATAAAAGTGAAACCAAAAATAAAAATCGGCTCGTCTGGGTGCTTCTTTAGAAACTCGCCCAATACCTCAAAATCAATTTCCATATCTTCATTGAGCAGGTAAGTGACATCACGTCCAAAATTCATAAGCCCAAGAATCCCAGCTCCCCTAGCTGAAAATGAGGCTCTATCTTTTATCACATTCGGATGATCCACGATTAACATGGGTAAACGCTTATTACCCAGATAGTTTTTCATAATCGTGACAAGTGCTTTTGTTTGATAGCGAGCGGTGTCACGATCTAAATAGATTTTAGAGACGGTCTGTGATGTTGTACCTGATGAAGTTAAAGTTTTTATAACATCTTCATCTTTAATGCTGGTAAGTTTGAATTCTTTAAATAAGCGAACAGGTATAAAGGGAATCTCTTGGATTGAAGCGTAAGATTCGTTAATTTTGTTTCTTGCTTTTAAAATTTTTCCATAAGGTGAACAGGCAACCGCATGTTGATTGCTTAGCTGCGCCAAGAAAGGGAGTAGTATCTTCTCTTTTTCTTGCTGTTCAATTTGGTAAGGAGAGTTGGATAAAAAATCCTCAATATCTAAATGATTCATGATGTAAGCTGGCTTTGGTATAGATCAAATAATTGGGAATACTGTAGTTTACCCGAAGAGTTTAGAGGGAATTTTGCCACACTGTATAATTTAATAACGGAGTGATGGAAGTGATACTTTTGACTAATGTATTGTTGAATTTCTTCATGATTATTAGCATCTAGTGTAGCAATTATTAGCAAGTTATCTTCACCAACACATTTACACTCAAACCCTTGTGTCTCTAATTCATGCTCAATTTCTTCAAGATTGACTCGATTACCAAATATTTTAATGAATCGTTTGAGTCTTCCTGTGATATAAAAAAAACCTTCTTCATCAAACTGGGCTATATCGCCTGTTCTAAGTGTGCCGTTAAGCTGATCACCAAGCGCCAAATCACTCGCAGATTCAGCATAACCCATCATCACGTTATCTCCTTGATAGATTAATTCGCCATCTGTTTTTGGTGTTGATATGATATTACCTGAGCTGTCTTCCAAAGATATTTTTCCGCTAGGAATGGCAATACCAATACTCCCTGTCTTTGTCAGAACTTTATCAGCGGGTAGATAACTAATTCGAGCGGTGGCTTCGGTTTGACCATACATGGTATAAAAATGAATATTTTTTTCAGCTGTAATTGTTGCAAAATGTTCCACTAAGGGAGGGGCTAATTTTCCTCCTGCTTGTGTCATATAGCGTAAGGACGGAAGCTCCATTCTTTCGATGCGAAGACGTTTTAGCATCTCGTAGGTATAAGGTACACCTGCTAGTGAGCTAGCTTCTGCTGTTTTAAAAAAGTGCCAAAACTCTTTTGATACGATGGAGTGCGAAGTCAGTAATATTTTTGCTCCAACGAGAAGGTGGCTATTAATAATTGAAAGACCATAGGAATAGTGTAGCGGCAAGGTGGTAATCGGGGATTCCGAATGGTCTAGTTGCAGATATTCCGCAATGGATGCGGCGTTTGCTTGCAGATTCTTTTGGGTTAATTTAACCAGTTTAGGTGAACCAGTGCTACCAGAGGTGGATAATAACAAAGCTAAATCAGGGTGTAAGTCTTGCTTTTCATCGTTGATTTCTTGGTGTTGAATCTCATCGTCTTCAGTACTGCAATCCAATAAAATATTGGGTTTATAATGAGCAATTAGCTGCTCACTTAACGAGGAATCCAACTCTGAATCCAGCATTAAAACAGCATGATTACCGCGTAATGCCGCGATATAAGCAATAATAGTCTTAATATTGTTTTTACATTTAACGATAATAAACTTTTTATTTGAGCCTATTTTGGCAGAGAGAACATCTGCTTTCTTTGACAAGTCTTGATAGCTGAGACTCTTTCCTACATCATCCAATAGCGCAATTTTTGAACCAAAATCTGCAAGGTTATGAATAAAATTCATATCAACATACCGCCATCAACACCAATCACCTGGCCTGTTACATAGCTAGATAATTCAGATGCTAAAAATAAAGCAACATTGCCAACTTCTTCGGGCTGACCAATTCGATTCATTTTAATGGAATCGATTCGTTCTTGAAACTTGTCATCATCAAGAGAACGAGCCATATCAGTATCAATAAAACCAGGTGCAATCGCATTAACCCGAATATTTGATGGGGCCAATTCTTTAGCCAGTGATTTAGTCATGCCGATTACAGCCGCCTTACTACCACCATAGACAGCTTGACCCTCATTGCCATTCGTGCCAATAATAGAGCTAATATTAATAATACTGCCACCGCCTCGACGCTGCATTAAACGAGAGGCATATTGACCACAATACAAAGAGCCAAAAGTATTAGCACCATAAACACGCTGTATTTGTGTGGGTGTAACCATACCAATTAAGGCATCATCTAAAACACCTGCATTATTAACTAGAATGTCCAGCCCCTTGACGGTTTTAAAAAGGCGTTGAAAGCCATCTTTAACTTGATCTGGGTCAGAAACATCGAATGATAAGGGGGTAATTTTACTTTGTGAGAAAGGGGACAGCTCTTTAATGACTTGTTCAAGGCTTTCCTGATCTCTGCCATTTAGCAATAATTGCGCACCCTGTTGAGCAAATAGCTTCGCCGTTGCAAAGCCAATGCCTTTTGTTGCTCCTGTAATTAAAACCAACTTATCTTTTAAAAGCACTATTCTTTATCCTCAAAAGCTACATCATATTTTTGTAAAATTTCCTTCGCTTTAGCCACAGAACTCATGTCAATAATATCATCTGTATCCAACATAATATCAAAAGCAGACTCCAACTCTGCAACAAGTGACATATGTGCGACAGAATCCCACTGAGGGATAGTGTTATATTCTAACTCATCCGTAACGGCTGAAGTATCTATGCCCAAGGCAGATGAAAAAGCATTAATTAGGGGTTGGTTCGTACTCATCTATATTTTACTCCAAATTATGAAAATAGTATTTTACTTTGTTTTTTTCCAAATAGTTACCGTAGTTAGCAAGTATTTATCAGCTTTAAACTACTCGCTCCAGAAACAACGTCGACAACTTCATCGTTACGCTTGGCAATAATTAACAATGTTTCTTGGCTTTGGTGTATAGACTGATAAAGATAAAATTAAAAACCTGTTTCTAGGTGGTATTTAACATGAAGTTCTGCAACTTGCTTTAACTCGTTGTTGGATAGGCTGTTGCATGTAAAACAGTATGGCATTGCTATGATTCTATAGTAAATAAATTAAAAGCATTATGATTTATCAAACCTCATAAATTTCATTAAGTATACATTGACCTTCACGCACATATATTTTACCCCGAAAGGCTAACTTCATTTATACCCCTAATCCTCAGATAGAAACGCGAATGAGAGTGTAAGTATTTGGTTTCATAGGGTATTCGAAAAATACTCGTTTCACCCGTAGGTTAATCGCGTATTTTTGGGATATTCTATGGAATCAAAGGCTTGTGCTATCATCGTGTTTTCTATCTGGGGATTAGGGTATACACCCTCCCTAGTTTTTACTCTTTTTTAAGATGCTATATTAGTCAGGTATTCTAATAATTGTACCATTATTAAATGTACGTATTGCATTTATTAGCTCTGGTTCTAGAGGAAGTAAATCTTGAAAGCGATTGCTAACGGCGCGTATAATTATCGCTCCAAAGAGTCTGTTCTGAAATTTTTGTTGGTACTCAATATTGTTATCAATGGTGATAAATACATCTATCTTTTTTTCATTCAGGGCATTTAAAAGTTCAGTATCGCTAAAACCTGCTAAACATATTTGAGGCACTGTGAAGACGTGTCCAAAGGGAATGATTTTTGTCAGTCGTTTTGGCAAGCACTCATCTAATATGATCTTCATTGGCTTACCTACTAAGCTGCATTTTGCTCAAGAGAAAGTTCAGCGTGTTGCAGGGCATGTTTAACTTGATTGAATGAAACAGTAGGGAAATCATCCAAAAATCTTTGATATTGTCACCTGCCAGCAAGTAATCAAACAGCGTACTAACGGGTACGCGTGTTCCATTAAAAATGGGTGTACCACCTAGTATTTGTGGGTCAGTGATAATAATTGCTATGATTGAATTCCGTTAATGCTACTTTATTGCATTATAAAGCCTTAAATACTCGTTATAAAGAGCATTCCAAATATCTTCAGGTTTGTATCGTTCTTTTATAAAAGTCCTTCCGTTTTTTCCATGCTGAACAGCTGATTCAGAATCTATTAAATAACTAGTTATTTTTTCCTTTAAATCATTGTAGTCTTTTGCATCAACCAGCTTACCAGTTACATTATCTATTATCGCATCTATACAGCCTGTTGCTCGGGTAGTAATAACGGGCAACTCCATCGAGGATGCTTCAAGAGCAGAAACTGGAATGCCTTCACGATATGATGGTAGTATAAATATATCAGATATGGCATAAAAAGGTGCGCAGTCTTGGATGCTAGTCAATACTCTAACGTTATTATCATTTTTAAGTCCTAAAGCAATCTCTTTAGGCAGTGGGTCAATTTTTTCTTCATACCCAATTAATAGCAATGTTAAATCAGAGAAGTCTTCTTTCAATAACTGCCATGCATGATATAGCTCAATGAGACCTTTATCTTTTACAAGCCTGCCGACAAACAACAAAATCTTGTTATTTTTGTTAATTCCATATTCTTTCTTGAGGTTGTTTTTATCTGAATCTGCAAACCTAGCCGGATTGAATCTATTATCTGTATCAATGCCATTTCCTGTACCATAGTGCAAAACTTTTGCTTTATTAGGTGAGCAGATCCCCTTTTCAACAATTTCGTTTAACACACTATTACTTGTACAAAGTACCTGATGAGCGCACCGACAAGTTGTTTTTTCCATAAATTCTACAATTTTATGTTTTATACCCGTTAAACCACTTGAACGAACACCTCTCATGAAAAATACACGTACAGGTACTTTGCAAATCCAAGCACCAATAAGTGTTAGGAAGCCCGCTTTTGGGGTAGAACCTTGAACGATTGTAGGTTTGGTTTTAAAAATATAAGAAATAATCTTAAAAGTAGCTGATATATCTTTGAAAGTAGATATGTCACGTTCAATCTGAATTGGCTTATAAGTCACTCCTTCTTCACTAAAAAAGTAAGCTGCCTCAGTATCTGGTGAGCAAATTGTATGTACTGACAAGCCTTTTTCTTTTAAGAAGTTTAGTTGTCCTTTTGTAAAGTACTTGAAGGTTTTAAATATAGTATTGGACTGAATTAGAACTAGACTTTTCATTTGTATTTCTTGCGAGTATAAATCATAAAAAACAAAATAGTGACAGCACTTATAAACATCGTTTTCTGACGAAGTGCAATCCCTATATTAGCGGTGGTTTGAGACAAGAGTAGGGTCATAGCAGAAAAATATATCAAGAGAAAGAAAGCTAAAAAATTATATTTTAGCTTTCTTTTCAATAAAGCATGCAAGATATAGAAAAACATACTTAGGTAGATAAAGTTTTCAATAGAAAAAACGGCATGTAATAGTGTAGATGCGTCATAAAAGAGCGGGCGATAAAGATAAGTAAAAACTCTAAATAATGGGTTTGAAGCAGCTAGATGGTAACTCGTGTTTGAAGATATATTTCTAGTGCCTTGTTCTTCAATCTTATCAGTTATTTGGCTTAATTGAGTGATATCTACGCCTACAAAGTTTGATACTAGTGTAGTCATAAAAGCGATGCTAATACCTCCTGCTAGTAATAATAACAATTTTCTAGCTTTTGGTAGCTCGCTATTTAATAGAAGAGTAAGAAAAAAAGACAAGATAAAAGCGATGGCAATATGAGGACGTATATGTAAAGTTAACAATATAGAAACCGCTAGAAAGATAAGCCTATTTTTCAAGTTCGAAATAGCATAAATCCCTAACATGATAGCAAAAAATATCAAAGAGTCCTTGCCTAGTGAGCTTGTCCAATAGTTTATTCCAGGAAGAAGCATAGCAGCAAGGAGCATAAGTTTAGTACGTTTATCTTTGATGATACTATTTTCATTGATTATTATGATTAACAGCCAGATACCAATTAAGCCAAAAAAGCCAAACAGTAAAGTAAAGGAAAGGTAATTAAATTCAGGAAGATGACTTAAAATAAAACGAATAAAATTAGCACCTCCTATTGTATAGCTAACCGATTCCTCACGAGTAGATTCAAAATACCAAATAGAATCAGCACCTTTCGTAAGTGATATTTTGTAATATGCATAGGAAAATAAAGTATGATAAAAGAAAGTGAGCCACATTAACTTTGCACTAATATAGGGAGAGTTTTTCTTTTTAATTAGAAATGCCAAAAATAAAAGAGAAAGTAATATAATGGCTAGTGTTAATAATTGAATCATTCTTAGTGACTCAACGAGTGTTGCTGTATTTTTAGATGTTTAAAAACAAACACAATATTGCCTAGCAAAAGGACAAGCCAGCCAGCTATCATAGACCAAACTATCCCAAATATTGCATATTCTTTTACCAACAAATAAGAGAGGCTAATACTAACTAATAAAGCAATGCTCACTAGATAAGGCTGAATTTTAATCACGCGCATGGAGGTTAAAACACTGTTTAAAATAGTCGTGGGAAAGCCTACAAACGTCATTATAACAAGCCACCACAAGACATTGTTATAATCAGCAAAGTCTTCCCCATAGAAAGCGCCCAGAATTACATCCCCATATAGACTTGCAAGCAATAATCCTACGGCCGATATACATATGCTCATTAGAAGTGAAAAAGCTATTAGCTTCACAAAATGAACTATTCTTCTGTTGTTATAATACTTAGACAAACGAGGTGTAATAACCTGTGTGATAGAGAGTATTATCGTTCCCCCAACCAATAATAAAGAGGCAAGAGCTGTAAAATAACCCAAGGCATCAACACTAATGAAATGCTCAACGAAGTACCTAGGTGAAACTGATAATAATGAATCTAAAAGAACTACAAAACCTAAGGGCAATGAAGTTATCATAAGTACTTTGATTTTTTTATCTACATTGATTGGCTTTGTTTTTTTATTTATATAGGCCTCAGATTTTTTTCTATCAAACGTTATTAAGAGAATCAAGCGAACCACAATTAGAGCAAGCAATGAGCCAAGTAAACTATTTGTAAGATAAAGCGTGATGGAAAATAGCGTTATTGATAATAAACCTCGTATTATTAGTGATACTGCGATGTTTTTCATTTGTTCATTTTTTCGAAGTATTGAGAAGTGGATTTCACTTATCATTTCAAAACCTTTTATGATTGCTAACAAAAAAATAATAAGGACTCTTTCGCTACTATATGCAAAACACCATGATATAAGAAGACTACAAGCTATAGCAAAGCCAAACATGAAATAATTAAGTGTTTGGTATTGTGTATAACTATACTGCTCTGTAGCGTCCGTAGCTAATAGCAATGGCAATTGTAGGCTGGCAAAAATAAAAATTGGCGTAGTTATAGCCATTGCTAATGAAAATTCACCCAGAGCGGTTACACCCAAAAGACGAGCAATAATAAGAATGATAAGCCATTGAGAAAAGGCATAAGAAACTTTACCAAAAGCAGTCCAGATGAAATTATTTTTCAGACTACCAGTAGGTTTTAAAAGTGTCACACATTATCCCAAGGCAAGCTTTTTACTTTTATAAAAAATTCATCCATGGCTTTTTTGGTTCTTGGGTGCATAAAGCAATCTGAAAGGGGGATCTCAGGAAATTTTCCGTTATTCACATCATCTCTTATAAAAAAAGCATTAAATTCTTGTGTGTTGCATGCAACTAAAGAATAGCCTTTATCTTTTGCGAGTTTATTAAATGCAGCTAAAGATGCACCTGCATAAACTATTTTACCAGGATCACTATTTATTTCGTAGTCATGTCGATAGAAATCTGCTTTATAAGGGACTGTTAAAGACTCCTCTGCACCTAAAACAGGCTGATACTCGACAATAACAACTCTAGGGTTTATCACGTCTATCGCTTTCCAAACCCAGAAATCGACCCCATCAATATCAATTGATAAAAGATCAATATCCCCTTCAATTCCACTGTCTTTAATTAGGGTATTTATATTTTCGGCAGTAACAAATGACTTAATTGCTATGGGCGCATGATTTCTAACCATCGGGAAGGAGGCGTAAAAAGAGTTAGTCAAGTCAACGGCGTCATGAGATCCATCTAGTAAAAGTCCAGTCCACTGGTGATTTAAAATCAAGTTTGCGGAATTACTTCCATAAGGGGTGGCACAGCCAATATCAACCAATACTTTATTTGACGTGCCAAGCAAAGCATATATATATAATAAAATTCCATCTTCATCTGTTCCAGAAAACTCCTGGAATCCAACATCCCTAAAAGATTGAAGATTCATTCGTTGAGCATGCATCATTTTATATTGCTGCATTAATAAAAGTTGTTCACCTCGACTAACGTTTGTTTTTATTCTAGATTTAAAAACAGATGAAAAAAGTTTATATCTGATTTTACTTTTAATCTGGGTAAGTTTATTCATATTCTACATTATCTCTATTTACAAAGGTCTTTTAAAGATTTGACTACTTTATCTGCCATTAATTTATCAGACGCATCTAGGCCATGACCCGTTTCAATTAATATACTTGTGCCAATGCCTGCATTCTTCCCCGCTAAAATATCACTTACTTTATCACCAACTAGAATAGAATTTTTTATGCAAATATTTAAATCACTTTTTGCTTGTAAAAGCATGCCAGGTTTTGGTTTTCTACATTCACAATCTATCGCAAGAGCGGGTAAATTTCCTTCTGGGTGATGAGGACAGTGATACACGGCATCAATTATTATCTGTTGCTTCTTAAACTCTTTTAGCATCCAATCATTAAGAGTAGTGAAATCCTGCTCATTATAGTAGCCTCTGGCTATTCCAGCCTGGTTAGTCACAATAACCAGTTTGTAGCTATTGTTCTGAAAGTATCTGCAAGTTTCAAAAACTCCATCGATGAACTCAAAATCTTCTATTTTATATAAATAGTTTTTTTCTTTGTTGATGACGCCGTCACGGTCAAGAAATAATGCAGGTGTGTTTTTCATTTCAGGCTAGTTCACGATTTGCTTTTTGTAAATCTTCAGGTACGCCAATATCTATAAAATAACCTTCCGTTAAAAAGGCATACTCTAGGAGGTTATTTACTTCTTTTTCCATAAGATCAGCCTCAAAAGAAAACATCTCAGGAAAAGAAAAGCTATCAAAGATTGATCGCTTTATTAGGTAGGTACCTGCGTTAATTGCCCCTTCTTTTGTGGCTTGTTTTTCAATAAAAGCACTTATTCGATGCTGCTCATCAGAAGTAACCGTTCCATAGCGATCATAATTAGACATTCTATAGGTAGCAATTGAGAGTTCGGCATTATTTTTTTTATGAAATTTCATCATTTCATGATAATTAATATCAACCAGAGTATCTCCATTAAGCACAAAAATATCATTGCCAGATAAATGATTGATTGCTTGTTGTATTGCCCCCCCTGTTCCCAATGGGGTTTCTTCTATAGAATAGTTAAGACTTATCCCTTTGTAATTGTTGCCAAAATAGTTTTTTATAATCTCTGCCTTATAACTAACAGCTAAACATATTTCTTTAAAACCAGTATCAAGTAGTCTATCTAAAATAATTTCAAGAAAAGGGCGACCAGCAACACTGATCATTGGTTTGGGTAGGCCATTGGTATACCCTTTTAAGCGCGTCCCTAAGCCACCAGCTAGAATGATAACTTCCATTATTTTTCTCTAAATAACTCTTTTTCAACAATTGCACAAATACAATGACCTATTAAGATATGCATTTCTTGAATTCGAGCTGTGTATGCTGATGGTGTATTGATTGTAATATCACAATATTGATGCATATTGTTTTCTTTGTTGCCTGTTAAACCAATCACTTTTAGATCCTTTTCCTTTGCTACTTGACATGCACGAATGATATTTTCTGATGTGCCTGAGGTTGATATGCCAATAAAAACATCCCCTTTAAAAGCGTTTGCTTCAATCTGTCTTTTGAATACATTTTCATAGCCGTAATCGTTACTGATGGCTGTCAACATGGAGGTATCTGTTGCTAAAGAGAGCGCGGGAAGCCCTGGTCGATCAAACTCAAAGCGACTAACAAATTCAGCCGCAATATGTTGTGCATCTGCGGCACTTCCTCCGTTTCCTGCAAGGATAATTCTATTGCCTTCTTTAAGAGCATTAATACAAAGTAAGGCACTTAAATTTATTTTTTCTAATAGGGCTTCATCGTTTAATAATGCTTGTTTGCTAGAAATGGAGTCTTGAACCATTTTTTTGATTATGTGCATACGTTCTAGACTGTCCATCCTAAAACCCCATATTTTGTAAAATTGATATTGTAAGTTTTTCCACTGCCATTATCTAGTTTATTAAGGGCATTTGTAACAGCAACTTTTTTAGTTGGCTCGACAAGTAACATCATGAACCCCCCCCCGCCAGCACCTGATAGTTTTGCAGACATAGCGCCAGCATCAATAGCAGCCTCATATATTCGTTCTACATGTGGATTACTAATTACATTTGATGTTAGTTTTTTTGCAGTCCATGATTCATTAAGGATGTCAGACATATCATGGATATTTCCACGAAGGAGTGCTTCCTTCATTTGAAATGAGAATTTTTTAACTTGGTGCATTCCCTCCAAAGCATTATTATCTTTTTTATTGTTAACTAACTCGACTTGATCATCAATAATATGGGCAGATTCTCTTGAAGTACCCGTGAAATAGAGTAGTAAGTGCTCTTCTAGTTCATTGATTATTTTATTTCTAATTCTGAGTGGGTTTACAATAATCCGATCATCAGCGTAGAATTCAATGAAGTTAAAACCACCAAATGTTGCCGCGTATTGGTCTTGTTTTCCCCCGGAAAGCTTACAATCTTCTCGTTCAATCTCATAAGCCAAATGCGCTAAATCATATTCGCCAAGGGGTAGCTTTAAAAGCTCTGCATAGGCTTTTAAAATTGCTACTACCATCGTAGATGAAGAACCTAAGCCACTGCCAGGCGGAGCATCTGAATAGGTTGTGACCTCAACGGGGAGGGCTTGATCATTATTAAAATCACGAACTACTCGGTTGTACACGGCCTTATGTAATATTAAGTCTCCTTTAATCGCATAAACTGGAGCTAATTCATCACTCCAATTCTTTTGCATATCAAGCGCCTTAAAGCTTACCTTGTTTTCATTAGTCAGTCGTAAAGTGCAATGAGCATACATATTAATAGTTGTATTGAGCACGCAACCGCCATAGATTTCACTATATGGACTGACATCTGTGCCACCACCAGCTAATCCAAGGCGGAGTGAAGCCTTTGAGCGAATAATCATACTTTTCTTTCTGTTATAAATATAATGAAATAGAATTATCTAGATAAATATTTATGCCCAGATCCTACTCTTTCTCGCCAGTAATTCAATAAATCTTGCATTGTTTGCTCAAATGTTATTTCTGGCTTCCAACCAGTGTGTTTTTGAAATTTTCTAGTGTCAGGTACTTGTAAATCAGCATCAATTGGTCGAAGTCGCTCAGGGTCTGTTTTTACTGTTATATCTTTTTTATCGGAAAGACTTAGTAAGTAATCCAACATTTCTTTTACAGAACAAGTATAAGTGCCGCCTATATTATAGTATTCGCCAGCAGTAGGATTGATAGTAACTAACATATGATAGGCTTTTACAGCGTCTCTAACGTCAGCCCATGTTCTTAGTGAGTCAAGGTTTCCTGTTTTCACAACAGGAGGAAGTAAGCCTGCTTCGATCATTGCAATTTGTTTGGCAAAAGTAGACTCCGCAAAAACATCACCACGTCGAGGCCCTGTATGTGTAAACATCCTGGTTGTCATAACTTTCATACCATAGGCTTCACCGTAATAACGACCTACTAAATCTGTTCCTACTTTTGATATAGCATAAGGTGATGCGGGGTGAAACCCAACTTCTTCATGTATTGGAAGGTCTTCTTTAGATACTCTTCCAAATACTTCAGATGATGCACAAACATGTATCACAGGGTTAGTTTCACTTATTCGTATAGCTTCTAGTAAATTACAGGTTCCCGTAATATTCGTATTTAATGTATCCGCTGGTGAATCAAAACTAGTTTTTGGGTAACTTTGTGCGGCAAGATGAAAAATATAGTCTGGTTTTATTCGTTGGATAATATGAAGCATGCTACCCATATCGTTTAAATCAGCCGACTCAAAAAACAGCCTGTCCTTTTTGTTTACTCTATCTAAAAGATGCTCAACGTTGTCTAATGGACTTCTCCAGCGACACATGCCATATATATCCCAATCAGTTTGTTCTAATAGATAATCAGCAAGGTGAGAACCAACCATGCCTGTTATACCTGTTATCAAAGCTTTATTTGCATTCATAATTATTTCTCTATGTTTTAGGGCAGCTATTCTTTACCATTTCATCAAGTGTTTCTATATTTCTTTTTAAAATTTTTTTTAAAAATATAGATTTCATATTTATTGTCTCTGGTCTGGCTTCATAAAATGAAGTTGAAGGCTTAACAACCTCATATTTAAGTTGTGGTAGACATAGTCTTTGTATTGATTTTGCAATATCTAGCCTTGAAATTAATTCATGTCCACAAAAATTAACAAAAGGGCTTTCAATTTTATCCCACAAGTTAGGCAATTCTGCCAAAGACGTTAAGACATCACTGAGGCTTATAATTGATCGCTTCAAAGGGTGAAATATACTGGCTTTGGTGTTATTTTTTTCGCATTCATATAAATACTTGGTGAATTTATCATCTCTTGAAAAGACATATGAAAATCGGGTGGATTTGAAGTTTTTATCATTTTGAAAATATTCTTCTATTTCTTGTTTCATTTGTCCATATATTCCGATAGGTGAGTATGTCATTGTTTGTTCATCAACTGCTTTTTCTTTTTGGCCATATACTACATCACTTGATGCAAAAATAACTTTCTTTTGGTGTTTAAGACAAACTGAGATAAACTTTTTTGTACCTATAACATTTATTTCTCTACATAATTTTTGTTGTTCGGAACAAAAGTCAGGACTTGATATACCCGCTAGCATGTATACAACGTCAATATCTTCAATTTGCTTATAGTTAAAATCATTCATGTTTTGTAAATTAAGCTTTATATCTGAATGGACGTTGCTTGAAGAAGAGTATTTAATAATATTATTAGTGTTAGTTTCTAGGAAATCTCCTAGTGCGCCGGCAATGTAGCCCGATTTACCAACAATTAATACTTTATTATTCATATTAACCATATGTTCCTTTAGTTTTAACTATGATGGTCTCAAAGTCTAAAAATAACTTATTAGCAATAACATCCCATGAATACTCTGTTTCTGCTAATTTAAAAGCCTCCCTAGACATTTTTGCAACTGCACTTGGGTTTGATGCTAAATTCAACATTGCTTCTGAAAGGTGTTTTATATTATTTGGCTCAATAATCAAGCCATTTTTACCATTTTGAATTTGTTCAGGTAACGCTCCTACATTTGTAGCAATACACGGTATTCCCCTGGCTAATGCGATGCTTGCAGGGCCAGATTGTGTGGCTGAGAGATATGGAAGAACCATAACACCATGGTTATCAAGTTCGCTTAGCATTATTTCATCACTTACCCATTCATTGAGCAGCTTGCCTTGATTATTTAAGAGGGTTTCCTTTGCTGTTTTATCTAACGGACCACGCCCAACAATGGTTAGTTCTATATCTGGTTTTTCTTTTTTTGCTTGTTCAAAAGCGGAAATTAGGATTTCTACACCTTTATAAGCTTCTATTCTTCCTATAAAGATAAATTTGTTATTGTTAGTAGCATGGTAGTTAGCAATCTCATCTTTGTTGACATTAGTTATAAACTTATAAGCACCATGCTTAGATTCTATTAATGATGGTTTTGGATGGATGTTACTAATTAATGAGGCGCTATATTTAGAAATTCCAATCAATGCATCAGCTTTTATAGGATTGAAAGTTTCGTTTATTTTTACTAACAATTTCCACCGATCAGGATGTGGAATTGGATCATGAATAATTGCAGTCCAAGGGATATCAGGAGAAAGTTTGTTTTTAATACTTCTTTGCCAGGGGCTAGGCATCGTATCGAATATCAAATTTGGGGCGTCTCTGTTTAAAGCTGTGGCAACTTTTTTTATTTTATTTTGTGTTAAAAAAGATAAAGCTAATGACTTAAAACCATTATAGGTATCAAAAAGACGTATTGTAATCCCGATGCTTTCCCACTTATATAGCAAAGGATTTCTTTTTGATAGGTAAGCTATAATCGTACAGTTCTTAGATAGTCCCTTAGCGATTTCACAAGTGTATTCACCAAGACCTTCACTAGAACCTAAATAAATAATTACTATTTTCATCTGCCTGTCTAAACTAGAATTCATTAGTTCAAAAACCAGTCTATTGTTTTATTAATCCCAATAGTGAGGTTAGTATCTGCTTTCCAATTAAGCTGTTCTTTTGCTTTAGAGGTATCGGAGAAATTTCTCATTACATCGCCCAATCGTTTTTCTCCATATTTAATATCCAATTTGATTCCTTTTGCTTCAAGAGCTGGCACCATAATTTTCATTAATTCATTCAGGGTGGTTTCACTGGCGGTTGCTATCTGATAGGTTTCTCCACCGATGCCTTTTACTGTTCCTGCTTTAATTACCGCATCTACCAGGTCATCAATATAAATAAAGTCGCGGGTTTGTGTACCATCCCCATAGATTTCGACTTGCTTTCCTTCTAATGCCAGGCGTATAAATTTGGCAACAACACTAGATTTATGTTTTGAACCAGGGCCGTAAACATTACCAAAGCGTAGTGCAACTGTATCTATTTCAAAGGTTTTAAAGTAGGAAGAACAATAACCTTCTCCTGCCAGTTTACTTGCACCATATGGCGAAACAGGGTGTGGTGGTAACTCTTCGTGAATTGGTGGTTCTACTTCACCCGCAGGTGCACCACTGGAGGCAAATACAAAGCGTTTGACTTTGTTTTGTCTTGCGGCTTCCAGCATATTGAATATGCCAATAACATTGCATTCCATATCTAAACGAGGGTCTTCCACTGAGTTGGGTACGCCTGTATTGGCGGCAAAATGAATGATGGCATCCATATTCTCACATACTTGCTGGGTGATTTTTTCGTCTCTTATATCACCTACAATCAATTGACAATCGCCATTTTCAAGGTCAGTGATTTGCTCTGGCTTTATTTCTTCAAAGTCAATGGCTTCTGCTAAATCTTCTCTGGTGCCAACAGATAAATTGTCCAGTATACGAAATGAATGCTTACCTTCTTTTTTTAGTTGTTTGATGACGCTTGTTCCTAAGAATCCGCAACCACCTGTGATTAACCATTTCATCCCCATTTTACTCCTTTGAATATGACATCCTTGCGGATATTATTTTTGTGTTGCTCGACTACCTTGAACATTTTTTCCATTGAGGCTTCATCTAATAAATGGGGCGTTACACCAATATCCTGCAAGCCTTGGTAGGCTGGGTTGTAGTAATGCTCTTCTGCTTCTTTTCTGGGGTTTTCAATATGATCTATTTGCACATTGAAGTCTAGCTTATTTCCTACCTTTTGGGTTAGCTCTGCCAGTTCGTTTGCAGTAAAAGTTTCCATTATCTGATTGTAAATTTTAAGCTCACCTTTTTTTGCAGGGTGTTTTTGTGAGGCTTCAATACACTGTAAAGTATCTTTTATATTGAGATAACCACGGGTTTGCCCGCCTTGACCATAAACGGTTAGAGGGTAGCCGACGATGGATTGGACAATAAAACGATTGACGATAGTGCCAAAAATTTCATCATAATTGAATAGGGTTTTGAGTCGATCATCAATTAATGATTCTTCCGTTTCGATACCGTAAACGGGGCCCTGCATTAAATCGGTAATCCTTAAATCCCACATACGTACGCCAAACCATTCCAAGTCGGTATCCATAATCTTGGTGGTGTGATATAGCGAGCTGGCTTGCCTTGGGAAAAGAAATTTATCTTTGCGCCCTTTGTGTTCAACCTCTAACCAGCCTTCTTCAATATCGATATTGGGTGTACCATATACGCCCATGGTGCCAAGTTTGATAATATGTGTTTCTGGCGAATAATCACGTACTGCCCAAACAAGGTTGTTGGTGACGCGTAAATTGTTAATTAATGTAATGTCTGCGTGCTTATAATCCATTACGGAGTAGGGTGCGGAGGGCTGCTCGGCATAATGAATAATTGTTTCTGGAATCCCTGTAAATGTATTATTAACCGCCCATTGGTAGTTAAAATTACCTGTAAACAAGGAGCGCATAAACTCAGGTTCAGACAAGTCGCCAATCACAACTTTGATTTCTTTGCCTGTTTTTTCATGCCAGATTTTGGCTCGTTCAATTAATGTAGGTACTGGATATAACATCCCTGTATCTAACTCAGTACAGGCGTTGCGACGAAAATAATTATCAACAACGGTGACATCATGCCCACGGCTTGAAAAATGCATAGCAGTCGGCCAGCCTAGATAACCGTCACCACCGAGTATTAGAATGCTCATGAGTTTTTCTCCTCTTTATCGCCAGGCCAATAACGTTCCCCAAATTGATCTTCTTGAATATCTAATAAATTATTAGATAATAAAAAATTCTTAATATCATCTTGTGTCATCATTTTGGCTTCAGAGGAGACATAAGGATCATCAACAACTTCATTCACTATGTCGTCATAGTTGTATTGAACATCTTTGTGAAAGCCTCTAAAAGCAGGTAAAACAGAGAAATACTGTTCAAGCTCAACTGCTCTTCGGGTTTCTTCATCACTCATTAGTTCTTCATAAAGTTTTTCACCAGGTTTTGAACCTATAATATTTATTTCAATATCATTAGCTTTATGTTCGTAGTGTTCAGCCAAGAGGTTAATCATAACTTTTGCAAGGTCTGATATTCGCAGTACTGGCATTTTGGTAATAAACACCTCTCCGCCTTGCGCTTGTTGAGCAGAGTCAATAACCAGTCGTACAGATTCTTCAACTGTCATGACAAAGCGCGTCATTTCTGGATCAGTCAAGGTAATTGGACCGCCATTCTTAATTTGTTGCTTGAATATAGGGATTACAGAACCATTAGAACCTAAAACATTACCAAAACGAGTAGAAGCGTAGATGGTATTTGATTTTTTTGAACTGCCATTCGCCGCCGTCATTAAGCGCTCCCCCATTAGTTTGGAGGTTCCCATAACATTTGTCGGATTGACTGCTTTATCAGAGCTGGTAAAGATGACTTTTTCTACGTTATTAGCCTCAGCTGCAAATACGATATTTTCACAACCAAGAATATTTGTTTGCACGGCTTCGTGTGGCGACCTTTCACATAAGATAACATGCTTTAATGCGGCTGCATGAAAAACAATATCAATATCTTGCATAAGCTGGGCTAGCGCATCTCTATCACGTATATCCGCCAGATGAAAACTAGCTCTTGAATCATCGAGGTATAACTGGTCGATGAAAAAGAGTTCGGATTCATTGTTGTCAATTCCGATAACAGAGCTTGGTTGATACTTTTTATTTTGCAAAAGAGCTTTAACTAACTCAGAGCCTACAGTGCCACAAGCTCCCGTGACTAAAATTGATTTATTTTTCATATAACCTTTCTCGTATTCTATTACTACATTTTAACAATAAGATTTAAGCATCACTTCCAAACAAATCTCTCGTTACAACCTTACCCTCAATATCACTAATATCATCCGATAGGCGATTAGCCACAACCACATCAGAAATTTTCTTAAATTCTTCTAAGTTATTTACAACACGTGAGTTAAAGAAGTCTTTTTCATTAAGCTCGGGTTCGTATACAACAACCTCAATACCTTTGGCTTTAATGCGTTTCATTATACCCTGAATGGACGATGCTCTAAAGTTATCCGAGCCACTTTTCATTATTAAGCGATATATGCCGACTATTTTTGGGTTTTGTTTTATCACTAAATCAGCAATAAAGTCTTTGCATGTACTGTTTGATTCTACTATTGCGTTGATTAGATTGCTAGGTACATCTTGATAATTTGCACGTAGTTGTTTTGTGTCTTTGGGTAGGCAGTATCCGCCGTAGCCGAATGATGGGTTGTTATAGTGATCACCAATGCGCGGATCTAGCCCTACGCCTTTGATTATTTGTTTTGTGTCTAACTCATACATCTGTGCATAGGTGTCTAGCTCATTAAAATAGGCTACGCGCATGGCTAAATAGGTGTTTGAGAATAGTTTTATGGCATCTGCTTCGGTTGAATCCATGATGAGTATTGCGATGTCTTTTTTATCGCGCCTTGGGCGAGTAAATCTGCAAATTGTTTTGCTCTATCGCTTTGCTCGCCTACAATAATTCTTGATGGGTGTAGGTTGTCGTAAAGCGCTAAGCCTTCTCTTAAAAATCCTGGTGAGAAAATAATGTTATTTGTACCTAACTCTTCTGTTATTCGTTTTGTATAACCTACGGGTACGGTTGATTTAATCACCATGGTTGCATCAGGGTTGATGCTAATCACATCTTTTATGACAGATTCTACGGTTGAGGTGTTGTATTCATCGGTGTACTCTTGTTTTTCATCTACTTCTTTTGGTGCGCTTTTGGTGCGCTACGAATCTTATCAAAACGACTTTCAATATCTCGTACTTGTTGTTGTACCTCATTAGGAAGCTGGTAGTCATGAGCCTGTATCATAATCTTTACACCTTGATTCTTATATTTTTCTAGTTCTGCTAAAACTTGCTCAGCTACACCAGAATTAGCATCTATATCTATGGTGATTTGCATTTATTGTACCTTTTCAACAATTACTTGCTTATTATTAAGTTTATAGTGTTGACCTGCATAAGAGCAAACGGTTTCTGCAACACCTTCCAAGGATAGATCTAGTTTTTCTCCGTATTCACTCATCCAGCAAATTTGTTTGGCGGGTACACCAATCATAAGCATATAAAGTTTTACGTTTTTATTGTCAGATTCTTTAGTGACGACAATTCACTGATAATTACTACCAAGCTAAATTAATATCATACTCGGGGAAAATATGATCCTTGCTAATCAAGATTAACGACTCACTTTGAGCTTGTGCAATTAACATTCTGTCAAAAGGATCTCGATGATGTAAAGGCAAGCTAGTTGTTTGATTGATATGAGGAGTGGTGATGTTTAATAATTCAAAGCCATTTTTAACCAGCTCGGTCTCCATTTCATCCATAGGGAATGTTAGGCGATTAATAGAAACTTTAATCGCTATCTCCCATTGGCTAGCACAACTCATAAAAATACGGTTATCACTATCGCTAATGATTTTCTTTGCTTGTCTGCTTAGTTGATCAGAATCACTCAACCACCAAAGAAAAGTATGAGTATCAAGAAGGTAATTCACTATAAAATACCAAGAGATTTAGCTATATCATCCGGTAAAGGAGCATCAAAATCAGTAGTCATTTTAATTTTACCCTGCAAACTGCCTGGCTTACGCTTTTTAACAGTGTTAGTGTAAGGAACTAAACGAGCTACTGGCTTTCCATGTTTAGCAATAACAATTTCTTTCCCTGACAGTGTTTGTTCAATCAGGCGAGATAAATGTGTTTTTGCTTCGTGTATATTAATTTGTAGCATAATTATTCTTTGCTGTTAATCTTAATTAAAATAGTCTAGCTAAGTTTAGTTAAAATATCAAGATTTTGGAGATTCATTTTATTATGAGTCATTCCCAAACAAATCACGTGTTACCACTTTATTTTCAATATCACTAATATCATCAGATAAACGATTAGCCACAATTACATTAGATATCCTCTTAAACTCAAAATTAAAGGGGTCAGATTCGATTGATATGATTGCACAAGCAGTTTCCAGTATATTTTGTATCGATGAAAACACTATCGAGCATTTGCTTTATCTCTACCAAACTTGTGCTCGATTAAGGAAACCCATAATTTTATCAGTTAAAAACACCTGCCAACCCCTCTATTCCCCAAAAATAGGGCTACTTTATCTTTCTTTGTTGCTTTACTAAAAAGTGTAAAAAAGGGGGGGGGATGGCAGGGCAAACGCATTAAAATCATAAGCCGAATAACACTTTATAGCGGAATTTGTCATTCCAAGCTGCTTTAAGTCTTTTCTTTTTAATGCTTAGTTTTGAAGCTTCTTTCTGTAATAGATTCAAA